>Ga0156085_1097_pt2 | contig 40467 bp, 39 predicted proteins | sample RifCSPlowO2_02_FD_107738 | JGI IMG/M metagenome (GOLD analysis project Ga0156085, IMG submission 107738) | Burkholderiales bacterium RIFCSPLOWO2_02_FULL_67_64 | reverse complement strand
GTACGAGCAGGCGCTGGCCGTGGCGCGCCAGCAGGTGGAGAACGGCGCGCAGGTGATCGACATCAACATGGACGAGGCCATGCTCGACAGCAAGGCCGCGATGGTGAAGTTCCTCAACCTGATCGCGGGCGAGCCCGACATCGCGCGCGTGCCGGTGATGGTGGACAGCTCCAAGTGGGAGGTGATCGAAGCCGGCCTGCGCTGCGTGCAGGGCAAGGGCGTCGTCAACTCGATCAGCATGAAAGAGGGCGTGGACGAGTTCAAGCGCCAGGCGCGGCTGGTGAAGCGTTACGGCGCCGCCGCCGTGGTGATGGCCTTCGACGAAAAGGGCCAGGCCGACACCTACGAGCGCAAGGTCGAGATTTGCGAACGCGCCTACCGCATCCTGGTGGACGAGGTGGGCTTTCCGCCCGAAGACATCATCTTCGACCCCAACATCTTCGCCATCGCCACCGGCATCGAAGAACACAACAACTACGCGGTCGATTTCATCAACGCCACACGCTGGATCAAGCAGCACCTGCCGGGCGCCAAGGTCAGCGGCGGCGTGTCCAACGTGTCGTTCAGCTTCCGCGGCAACGACCCGGTGCGCGAAGCGATCCACACTGTGTTCCTGTACCACGCCATTCAGGCCGGCATGGACATGGGCATCGTCAACGCCGGCATGGTGGGCGTGTACGACGAGCTGGAGCCCGAGCTGCGCGAGCGGGTGGAAGACGTGGTGCTGAACCGCCGGCCCGACGCCGGCGAGCGCCTGGTGGAAGTGGCGGAAAACGCCAAGGGCGCGGCCAAGGACGACAGCAAGAAGAACGAGTGGCGCGCGCTGCCGATCCGCGAGCGCTTGAGCCACGCGCTGGTGCGCGGCATGAACGAGTTCATCAGCGAAGACACCGAAGAGATGTGGCGCGAGATCGAGCGCGAGGGCGGGCGCCCGCTCAACGTGATCGAAGGCCCGCTGATGGACGGCATGAACGTGGTCGGTGACCTGTTCGGCCAGGGCAAGATGTTCCTGCCCCAGGTGGTGAAGAGCGCGCGTGTGATGAAGCAGGCCGTGGCCCACCTGCTGCCCTACATCGAGGCCGAGAAACTGGCGCAGCAGGCCGCGGGCGCGGACGTGAAACCCAAGGGCAAGATCGTGATCGCCACCGTGAAAGGCGACGTGCACGACATCGGCAAGAACATCGTCACCGTGGTCTTGCAGTGCAACAACTTCGAGGTGGTGAACATGGGCGTGATGGTCCCGTGCCACGAGATTCTGGCCAAGGCCAAGGAAGAGGGCGCCGACATCGTGGGCCTGTCGGGCCTGATCACGCCCAGCCTGGAAGAGATGCAGTACGTGGCCGGCGAGATGCAGAAGGACCCGCACTTCCGCGAGAAGGGCATTCCGCTGCTGATCGGTGGCGCCACCACCAGCCGCGTGCACACGGCGGTGAAGATTTCGCCGCACTACGAAGGCCCGGTGGTCTACGTGCCCGACGCCTCGCGCAGCGTGAGCGTGGCGCAGAGCCTGATCGGCGACAGCCGCGTGAAGTACATCGCCGAGCTCAACGCCGACTACCACCGGGTGCGCACCCAGCACGCCAACAAGAAGCAGGTGCCGCTGTGGCCGCTGGCCCAGGCCCGCGCCAACAAGTGGCTGCCCGCCTTGCCCCCTCTCCCGCAGGCGGGAGAGGGCAGGGGTGAGGGTGCCTCCGAATCCGCCTGGGCCGGTTTCAAACCCACCCGGCCCAAGTTCATCGGCAAGCGCCAGTTCAAGAACTTCGACCTCGCCGAGATCGCGAAATACATCGACTGGGGCCCGTTCTTCCAGACCTGGGACCTGGCCGGCCCCTACCCCGCCATCCTCACGGACGAGGTGGTGGGCGAGCAGGCCACCAAGGTGTTCGCCGACGCGCAGGCCATGCTCAAGAAGATCATCGAAGGCCGCTGGCTCAGCGCCAACGGCGTGATCGGCCTGTACCCGGCCAACACGGTCAACGACGACGACATTGAGCTCTACACGGATGAGAGCCGCAGCCAGGTGGCGCTCACCTGGCATGGCCTGCGCCAGCAGACCGAGAAGCAGGAGGTGGACGGCGTGCTGCGCCCCAGCCGCTGCCTGGCCGATTTCGTGGCGCCCAAGGGGGTCGCCAACGACTATGTGGGCCTGTTCGCCGTCACCGCCGGCCTGGGCGCCGACAAGAAGGAGCGGCAGTTCCTGGACGCCAACGACGACTACTCGGCCATCCTGTTCAAGTCGCTCGCCGACCGCCTGGCCGAAGCCTTTGCCGAGTGCCTGCACCACCGCGTGCGCACCGACCTCTGGGGCTACGCGGCCGACGAGGCGCTCAGCAGCGAAGACCTCATCAAGGAGAAATACCAGGGCATCCGCCCGGCACCGGGTTACCCGGCCTGCCCCGACCATTCGGTCAAGCGCGCCATGTTCGAGCTGCTACAGGCCGACGAGATCGGCATGGCGCTGACCGAAAGCCTGGCCATGACGCCCGCGGCCAGCGTGAGCGGCTTCTACCTGAGCCACCCGGACAGCAGCTACTTCAACGTCGGCAAGATCGGGGAAGACCAGGTGCAGGACCTGGCCGAGCGCAGCGGCGTGGCCGCCAGCGAACTGCGGCGCTGGCTCGGGCCCAATCTGTAACCGTTTGTATGGGAGATTCCCCCGCTCGAACACCTGCGGGTCCACAGCGTGGGCGCACTGTGCTAGAAAGTGCCCAGACTTCAAGTGACGGGTAGATCATGGCGGTGTGCAAGGCTTGCGGAACAGAAAACAGGAACAAGGCGAAGTTCTGCAGGGGCTGCGCTGCGCCATTGCCGCCAGAACCGGCCTCGGCGCGCGGCGGCGTGCTACCGGAACACGTCTGTCCGACCTGCAAGGCGCGCAACTCGGCCAAAGCCCTTTTCTGCCAGGCCTGCGGCGTGCCCCTGGTTCCGCCGTCGGTGGCCTTCCACCCCATGCCCGAGCTACCCGGGAGCGGCACCCGCCAACGCGCGGGCCTGCTGCTGGTGGGGGTCGCGCTGGTGCTGGCGGGTCTGGGGACCTGGTGGAAGCTGAGCCACACCAGCGACCCGGCCTCCCTGGCCGCCACGCCCGAGGCCACAGTGCCCGCCGCTCCCGCGAACGGACCGGCGCCGCCCGCCCCGGCGCCCACCCCCGAGCCGGCCGTGCCGGACCTCGCCACAGCCTCAACGGCGCCGGGCAGCGAGACCCATCTCTCGGAGGCCGAGCGCCTGCGTCTGTCGCTGGAGCGCCTGGAGCGCGAGGACCAGGCCCGCACCGCCGCGCTGGCGCAGCAGCGCGCGGCCATGGCGGCCGAGCGGCAGCGGCGCGCCGAGCTGGCCCGGCGCCGCGCCGAAGCCACCGCGGCGGCGGCTGCGGCGGCCTCCCCGACGCCAGCGCCGGCGTCGTCGTCGCCACCCGCTGCGGCGACACCGGCTGAGGCGAAAACCGAAACCACTCCGCCGCCCGCGGCGTCCGCCGCCACGGTGGAGCTGGCCTGCGCCGGCAGCAGCAACTTCTTCACCCGCGACCTGTGCCGCATCCGCGAGTGCCGCAAGCCGTCTTTCGCCCGCGACCCGATCTGCGTCCGGTTCCGCGAAATGGAAGAAGCGACCCGCCGCAAGCTGGCCAACTGATCGCCCCGCAAAGCGCGGTTGGCAGCGCCGGCCGTGCGCGCTGAACGGGTCCGCGGCGTCCCTCCCGTCGGGGCGGGCGCCCGGGCGTGCTTGTGGTGTGGGCCCGAATCGCTACCATGCAGCTGTCCACAACGGACAAGACCAGGGAGGTCAAGCGATGAAAAAAAGCAGGGTGATCGGGGCCGCGTTGCTGTGGTTCGCGGCGGTGGCCCGCGCGGCCACGCCCACGGAGCAGATGGAAGGCTTCCTGCTCCAGCTGGAGCAACAGGGGGTGGAGCCGGCGGTGCAGGCGTTTTTCAAGCCCAGCCCGGGGGCCAGCGTGGCCATGCCGCAGATTTTGATGATGCAGCAACAGCTCAAGACCGTGCTGCCCACGCTGGGCACCGCGAGCGGTTTCGAGAAGGTGCGGGAATGGAGCCTCGCCCCCTCCCTCACGCGCCTGATGTACCTGGGCAAATACCCGCAGACGCCGCTGATCTGGAGCGCCTATTTCTACAAGAGCAGCGACGGCCAGTGGTGGCCGGCCCGGCTCGACATCAGCACCGATCTGAACAAGGCCCTGGACGGTGTGAACTGAGCGGCTGAGCGCCCGCCCCCCTCCCGCGACCGCTGACGCGCCAGACCGGCCCCTTGGTGGGCACTTCTGGAAATTCAGAAAACACCGTTCGGACTGAGCTTGTCGAAGTCCTCTCGCCCATCCAATCAACCACTTGGCACAGAGGCCCTTCGACAAGCTCAGGGCGAACGGGGTATTTCCAGAAGTGCCCTGGTGCGCGTTTGATACGAATGTAAAAAAGTGTGTTGACATGATATGTCGGCCCACCTATCCTTGCGCCCATTCATCAAAAACACCGCCGATGAGGTGAGGGGGCCATGAAAACACTGCTGGCGCAATTGAAGGGGCTGGACACGCTGACCGCCGACGCGATGGGCGGCCTGGTGGTGGACCTGCAGCCCATTCCCGGCGACGTGCCGGTGGTGCAGGTCAGCATCGAGGACCGGCAGGAGCTGCCGATCTACATCACCTGCTCGGACGCGCAGATGCTTTGCCTGTGCTACCTCTGGGCCGACGACGAGGTGCTGCCCGAGCGGCGCATGGAGCTGCTGCAGACCCTGCTCGACCTCAACCCCTCGGTGCCGCTGTCCTCGTTCGGCCGGGTCGGTGACCGCTATGTGCTGCTGGGGGCGCTGGGCCGCGACGCCCGGGTGGAAGACATCGCCAAAGAGGTGGCCGTGCTCAGCGACAACGCGCTCGATGCGCTGAGCGCCTTGTCCGAGTACCTGAAATAAGGCCGCACCCCAGGAGGAAAACGCCATGTCCGTGATCAAGAAAGTCATGACCCTGCTGCACGGCAGCGTGCGGGAAATCGGCGAGAGCGTGGTCGATGCCAACGCCACCCACATCTACGAACAGGAAATCCTGGACGCCAGACACAGCGTCGCCCAGGCCAGGGACGAGCTGGCCGGTGTGATGGCCCGGCAGATGCAGAGCACGCGGCAGATCGAGCGCCTGCAGGGCGACATCGAGCGCTACGAGGCGCTGGTCATCGAAGCGCTGGACAAGGCCCAGGAAGCCCTGGCCGAAGAAGTGGCCGCCAAGGTCGGCGCGATCGAGCAGGAGCTGCAGGCGCAGACCCGCGCCCACGCGGCCTGTGCGGCGCAGGTGGCGCGCCTGAAGGAGCTGATCAGGTCGGCCGAGGCCCGCATCCGCGAGCACGAGCGCGAGATTGGCGTGGCCAAGACCACCGAAAGCGTCTACCGCGCCACGCGCTCCATCTCGGAAAACATCTCGCAGGGCGGCTCGCGCCTGGTGAGCGCGCGCGAGTCGCTGGAGCGCATCCGCCAGCGGCACGAAGACCTGGCCGACCGCATGACCGCCGCCGAGCAGCTCCAACAGGCCTTCGGCGACGACGCGCTGGACCAGAAGCTGGCAGCCGCCGGCATCGGCGACGAAGCGAAGCGCCAGCAGCGGGTGATGGACCGCATTCGCGCCCGCCGCGCCCAGGGTGCACAGGGAACGCCCGGCAGCGATCCGGCGCCGGCGGACGACTGATGGTCGCGCGCAAGCCCGCTCGCTGGAGCGGTTCCGACGATGCCCTGCGCGCGGTGCAAGTGGCCTTCGACGTGGAGCAGGCCGTGCTCGACGCCGTGCGCACCGCGGCCTTCCACAACAACCTGTCCACCTCCGACCAGATCCGCCAGCTGCTGAAGCTTTCCAGCGCCACCCGGCCCAAACGGCCGCGCCTGACCGTGTCGCTGACCAGCCAGGACTACGAATTGCTGGCCACGCGCTACGGCCTGCCGGTGGACGACCGGCTGGCGATCAAGGAGCGGGTGACGCAGGAGCTGATCCGTTTCGCCCGGTCACCGGGGGGCCGGCCTTGAGTTCCACCAACAACCCCCAACCCCATCGCCAGGCCTTGCGCCGGCGTTTCACCACCATTCATCACGAGGGAGGAGCGGATGGACCGCCTCATTGACGCTGCCACCGGGTACCCCACCGCCGTGCTCACGGCCCTGCTGCTCGTGGTGCTGGTGTACTGGCTGCTGGCCCTGGTCGGCTGGGTGGACTTCGAGTCCACGGGCATCGACCTGGAGTTCGCGCCGCAGACCGAGGGCGAGGTGGGCGAGCTCTCCACGCTGGCCGGCTACGTGATGGCGCTGGGCCTGAGCGGCGTGCCCTTCTCCATCGTGGTGAGCGTGCTGGTGCTGGTGGCCTGGACCCTCAGTTGTCTGGCCGGCGAGTGGCTGATGCCGCTGGTGCCCACGCTGCTGCTGCAGATCGTGGTCGGCACCGGCGTGCTGCTGCTGAGCGTGGCGCTGGCGATCTTGGCCACCGCGCTGCTCGTGCGGCCCCTGCGCGGTCTGTTCGTCACCCACCAGGCCATGGGCAACGCCAGCCTGGTCGGCCAGACCTGCGTGGTGCTGAGCCAGCGGGTGGACGAGCGCCACGGCCATGCCGAGGTGGCCCAGCGCGGCGCCAACCTCCAGATTCAGGTGCACGCCGAAACCCCCAACACCCTGAGCAAGGGCACGCCGGCCTACATCCTGGAATACGACGCCGCCGCGAACCGCTACCTCATCCGGGCCATGCCCTGAGCGGCGCTGGCCGCGCGCCCCGTCCGAGCGTTTTCTTTCCTCATCTCACCCCACCCACACCACAAGGGAAATCCATGGAGCCGATTCTCATTTCCTCCGGCATCGCAGCCTTCTTCCTGCTGTGCTTCATCGTGATGTTCGCCACGTTCTATCGCAAGATCGAACAGGGCCATGCGCTGATCATCAACACCCTGCGCGCCGAGCCCGAGGTGACCTTCACCGGGCGCCTGGTCTACCCCATCATCCACAAGGCCGAGCTGATGGAGATTTCGGTCAAGACCATCGACATCGACCGTTCGGGCAATGAGGGCCTGATCTGCCGCGACAACATCCGCGCCGACATCAAGGTGAAGTTTTTCGTGCGCGTGAACAAGACCGCCGACGACGTGCTCAAGGTGGCGCAGGCCATCGGCTGCGAGCGCGCTTCGAACCAGGACACGCTGGAAGAGCTGTTCTCGGCCAAGTTCTCCGAGGCCCTCAAGACCGTGGGCAAGGCGATGGACTTCGTGGACCTCTACCAGGCGCGCGACCGCTTCCGCGACGAAATCATTGCCCAGATCGGCAACGACCTCTCGGGCTATGTGCTGGACGACGCGGCCATCGACTACCTGGAACAGACCCCGCTGTCCAAGCTCGATTCCAACAACATCCTGGACGCGCAGGGCATCAAGAAGATCACCGAGCTGACGGCGGTGGAGCACGTGCGCACCAACGAGCTGCGCCGCAACGAAGAGATGCAGATCAAGAAGAAGAACGTGGAAACGCAGGAAGCGTTGCTGGAGCTGGAGCGCCAGGCCGCCGATGCCCAGGCCCGCCAGTCGCGCGAAGTGGCCACGGTCAAGGCGCGCGAGGAAGCCGAGACGCTGAAGATCCAGGCCGAGGAAAAGACCAAGTCCGAGCTGGCCCGTCTGCAGGCCGAGCAGTCGGTCTCGGTGCAGCAGGAAAACGTGCTGCGCGAGAAGGAAGTGGCCGAGAACAACCGCAAGCGCGCGGTGGCGATCGAAGAAGAAAAAGTGATCCGCGCCCGCGAGCTGGAGGTGGTGGACCGCGAGAAGGAAGTGACGCTGCAAAAAATCGAAAAGGACAAGGCGGTCGAGGTGCAGAAGAAGGCGATCGCCGACGTGATTCGCGAGCGCATCGTGGTGGAGCGCACCGTGGCCGAGCAGGAAGAGGCGATCAAGGAACTGCGCGTGGTGGCCGAGGCCGACCGCACCAAGCAGTCCACCGTGATCCTGGCCGAGGGCCAGGCCGAAGAGAAGCTGATCATCGAGGTGAAGGCCGCCGAGGCGCAGGAGCGCAAGGCGCGCCACAAGGCGACCGAAGAAACCACGCTGGCCGAGGCGCGCCTGAAGGTCGCAGAGAAGGAAGCCGAGGCAAAGAAGCGCGAAGCCGAAGGCCTGGAAGCCCTCACCGCCGCGCCCGGCCTGGCGGCCGCCAAGGTCACCATGGTCACCGCCGATGCGGTGGAGAAGCAGGGCATGGCCGACGTGCACGTGCGCGCCGCCGGTGCCGAGGCCACGCTGAAAGAAGGCCAGGCCGAAGCCCAGGTGATCGAGCTGCGCTCGCAGGCCGAGGCCGTGGGTGTGCGCGCCAAGATGGAAGCCGAGGCCAGCGGCAAGGAAAAGCTGGGTCTGGCCGAGGTGCAGGTGCGCCTGGCCGACGCCGACGCCGTGGTCAAGGCCGGTCAGGCCGATGCCGCCACCATCGAAGCGCGCTTCCAGGCCGAGGCCAAGGGCCTGCGCGAGAAGTTCGAGGCCATGAGCGCCATGAGCGGCGAAACCCGCGCCCACGAGGAGTTCCGCATGCAGCTGGAGAAGGCGCACGTGGAGACCGTCAAGGGCATCGACGCGCAGACCTCCATCGCGCGCGAGCAGGCCGAGGTGCTGGGCGCCGCCATGGCCAACGCCAAGATCGACATCGTGGGTGGTCAGGGCGACTACTTCGATCGCTTCGTGGGCGCGCTGGCCGTGGGCAAGGGCATCGACGGCGTGGTGAACAAGAGCAAGACGCTGCAGGTGGCGTTCAAGGACCAGCTCTCGGGTGAGCGCGACGTGGTGCCCGACCTGCAGAGCCTGCTGGGTGCGCTGGGCAGCTCGTCCGGTGAGGTGCAGAACCTCACGGTGGCGGGCCTGCTGACCAAGGTCATGCGCGAGGGCAACGAGGCCCAGAAGAGCGCGCTGCGGACCCTGATGAACGGCCTGGACAAAGGCTGATCCTTTTCAACGGAGACATCACCATGTCCAACACCTGGCGCTGCTGCGCCTGCGACCACCGCCCGGCCCTGAGCGAACAGGCGCTCTCGCCGGGCCTGCCCACGCGCGAATGCGTGGCATGCAACGGCCACTGGGTTCGCCTGGACGACCACCGGGAATGGATCAACAGCGGCGCGCCGCTGGCCGATCCCCCCGAGCTGGCCGAACACTGGCTGCCCGAGGCCGACTCGCCGGCGCGGGCCTGCCCGGCCTGCCAACGCCTCATGGAGCGCCTGCGCACCGGCGGCCAGCCCGACATCCGTATCGACCGCTGCGTGCATTGCCATGCGGTGTGGCTTGATGGTGGCGAGTGGGCGGCCCTGCAGTTCCAGCAGGCCCGGCTCGACGACGTGCTGTCCGACATGTGGCAGCGCCAGCTGCGTGAGGCCGAGGCGCAGGAGCGGCGCGACGCGCAGGTGCGCCAGCGCCATGGCGCCGAGTGCATCGACGAGGTGCAGCGCATCCGGCGCTGGCTGCAGCAGCAGGCCGAACCCGGGCTGGTGCTCAAACTGATCCGCAACGGCTGGTGACCCCAGGCACCACAGAAAGTCCGACATGTCCAGACAAGATCCCGCGGCGCCGGGTGGGGAAACCGGCGCCGACGCCGTCGAACGCCTGGTGGCCGACGGTGGCAGCTACGAGCTGCTGAAAAAGCGCCTGCAGGCCCAGGGCGACGCGCTGCAGAACAAGACCCAGGCGCTCAACGAAGCGCGCCTGGGCACCTTTGGCCGCTCCGAGCAGAGCCTGCTGCTGCGCACCCGCGCGCGCACCGAAAACAACTGCGTCGCGCGCGATCTGGTGCGCATCGGCGACGTGCTGCTGTTCGGCTACAACGTCTTCATCGGCCTGAAAAAAGAGACGGCGGTGGGCGACGTGTTTGCGCTCTACCGTCTGGCCGAACACGACGGCGCCGACGAGCTCGAAGCGGTGCCACTGGCCGGCAGCTTCCTGGACGACCCGCGTTTCGTGGCCGACTTCCGCGAGCTGCACGCCTACTACAAGCAGGCCACGCTGCTGCAGCTGCGCGTCACGCAGGACAAGCTGCTTGCGGCCTTCCAGATCGGCCAGCAGCTGCACGACCTGCGCGTGTTCCGCTGGAGCATCGAGCCCGGCGGCGCGGTGCGCTACGTGGACAACCGCGGCGAGCGCGACATGGCGCTGCCGCCGACCCACGACTTCGAGTGGACAGTCGCCACGCGCGAGGACCACGTGGGCGGCAAGTACCCGCACATCAACGTGCAGGACACCATCTTCGTCGAGACCCTGGGCGGCGACCTCACGGTCAAGGTCGAGAACAACACCGAAACCGGGCTGGGCATCTACAGCGAGCCGGTGGAAGACAAGCACCAGGCGCTGGTGGACGCCGAGGTGGCCTGGGCGCGGCTGGGTCTGCTGATCCTGCTGCGGATCAAGCCTTACCGCGAGTCCGAGACGCGCTACCTTGTCTTCAACACCCGCACGCAAAAGGTGGAGCGCATCGACGCCATCGGTGTCTCCTGCGTGCAGCTGCCCGAAGACCACGGCATCATTTTTCCTGGCGGCATGTACCTGCAGTCGGGCGAATACAAGCGCTTTGATCTGCCCGCGCAGCTCAGCAGCAGCCTGCGTTTCAAGCGCATGCTGCGCTCGCCGCACGGCGAGGAAGTGCTCTATGTGTTCTACCAGCCGGGCGGTGGCCACTACGCGCTGTTCAGCTACCACCTGATCAACAAGACCCTGGCCGCGCCCATCGTGGCGCACGGCTACGCGCGCTTTCCCGACGGGCGCATGCTGGTCTTCCTGGCCGACAACGAAGAGCCCACGCGCGTGCACCCCATGCAGCTGTGGCAGACGCCGTTCGCCAGCGAAGAGCACGCCGCCTCGCTGCCGCGTGGTACCGGCTTTTTCGCCAAGGTGGGCAACGCCGAGCTGGTGCGCGGCGTGTCCGACCTCATGGGCATCGCGCGCGCGGTGCGCGAGCAGGTGCCCACACGCACCGCCTACGAAGACCTGATCCGCCAGTGCACCCGCGTGGGCGACGCCTACTTCTGGCTCGGCGAGCCCGAGGCGCAGAGCCTCGGCACCGAGCTGCAGGCCATCGTCGAAGGCGCGCGCCAGACCCTGGCCGAGTTCGAGAAGGTCGACAGCATCCGCCGCGAAACCGCGCGCGCCCTGCAGCAGGCCGAAGGCGAGCAGCACAGCCTGTTGACCGACATCGCCAGTACGCTGTGGCGCCGCCCCGAAGACTTCGTGCAGGCACTGGGGCGGCTGCGAGAGCGCCGCGGGCGGCTGCAACCGCTCAAGGAGCTGCGCTACGCCGACCTCGCCGCCATCGAGGCGATGGACGAGGCGCTGCAGGCGCAGCAGCTGCAGGTGGGCCACAAGGCCATGGCGTTCCTGGCCGACAAACACGCTTTCGACGGCCACCAGCAGGCGCTGGTGCAGACCACGGCCGCCCTGGCCCAGGCCAACACCTCGCCCGCGCTGGGCCAGCTGCTGGAGACGCTGGATGAACAGGCCACCGGGCTGGACCTGCTGACCGAGCAAATGGGCAGCTTGCCCGGCGGCGACGCGGTGGTGCGCACCGCCATCCTGGACCGCATCTCCGGCCTCTACGCCGACATCAACCGCCTGCGCGCCGAGGCCCGCAGCCGCCGCAAGAGCCTGGGCGCCACCGAGGCCGCGGCCGAGTTCGGCGCGCAGTTCAAGCTGTTTGGCCAGGCGGTGGACAACGCGCTCGAATTCGCCGACACACCCGAGAAGTGCGACGAGGCGCTGACCCGCCTGCTCGCGCAGCTCGAGGAGCTGGAGGGCCGCTTCGCCGAGCACGAGGTCTTCATCACCGACGTGGCGGACAAGCGCGAAGCCGTGGTGGACGCGCTCGCCGCGCGCCGCCAGACCCTGGTCGAGGCGCGCCAGCGTCGCGCCCAGGCGGTGAGCGAGGCAGCCGGCCGCATCCTCGACGGCATTCCGCGCCGCGTGGCCGGCTTCGCCGACGTGGGCCAGATCCACGGCTACTTCGCCGGCGACCCGCTGCTGGCCAAGCTGCAGCAGCTCATGGCCGACCTGCGCGCCCTGGGTGCGCAGGTGCAGGCCGACGACATCGCCACGCGCCTGAAAACCGCGCGCGACCAGGCCCTGCGCGCCGTGCGCGACAAGAGCGAGCTGGTCGCCGCCGACGGCAACACCCTGCGCTTCGGCCGCCACTCCTTCACCATCCAGCGCCAGCCGCTGGATCTCTCACTCGTGCCCAGCCAGGGCGGGTTGAGCTTCCAGATCACCGGCACCGACTACATGGCCCCGGTGCAGGATCCGCGGCTCGACGCCTACCGGGCGCGCTGGGACCAGGCCCTGGTGTCCGAGACGCCCGAGCTGTGCCGTGCCGAATACCTCGCGGGCTGTCTGGTGCAGGCGGCGCTGCGCGGCGAGCAGGGGCTGGACTGGGCCACGCTGGTGAGCGCGGTGCAGGCCGCCACGCCCGAGCAGCCCGCGCCGCTGCTGGAGCGCGTGCGCGCCTTCGCCGCGCCGCGCTACCAGGAGGGCTACCAGAAAGGCGTGCACGACGAAGACGCGGCCCGCCTCGCCGCCGTCCTGGTGCGCATGCAGGACGGCGCGGGCCTGCTGGCCTGGGGCCCCTCGGAGCGCACGCTGGCGCTGCTGTACTGGCAACACGGCCGCTTCGTCAACGAGCGCGACGCGCTGCAACGCCGCGCCCGTGCGGCCCTGCAGATGCAGCAGCTGTTCGGCACGCAGGCCGCGCTCGAAGCCGTGGAGGCCGACACCGCCACCGCCCTGCAACGCTTCGCCGACGAGTTCCAGCCCGAGCTGGGCGGCGAGGGCGTGGACCCCGAACAGGCCGCCACGCGCTGCGCGCAGGCCGCCGCCTACCTGGTGCGCCAGCTGGCGGCCCACGCCGCCGTCACGCCCGCCTGGGCTGTGTCCGGCCCGGCGCAGGACCTGGCCGACGCCTTCAAGCGCGAGCTGGAGCGCGGCGGGCGCTGGGCCGACTGGCAGCACGACCTGGACGCCTGCATGCCCGGCGAACGCTGGCACCGCGCGCGCGAGTGGGTGCGCGCCTTCGCCACCGCCCAGGCCGCCGATGCGGCGGGCTGGGTGGACGAGGCCGCCGGCGTGCTCTGCCTGCCGGTGCCGCGCGAGCGCGTGAACGCCGTGCTGCAGACCCCCGTGGACGGCCTGCTGAGCGAGCACCCGCGCGTGGTGCAAGGCGGCATGGCGCTCAACCTGAACGATTTCTGGCAACGCTTCCTGCACCACCAGGGCCGCAACGTGCCGGCCTTCGAAGCCTGGCACCGCCTGCGCCACGAGCTGGTCACGCACGAGAAAAAACGCCTGCGCCTGCACCAGTTCCAGGCCAAGCCGCTGTCCACCTTCGTGCGCAACCGCCTGATCGACGAGCTCTACCTGCCGCTGATCGGCGACAACCTGGCCAAGCAGATCGGCGCCGCGGGCGACGCCTCGCGCACCGACCGCATGGGCATGCTGCTGCTGATCTCGCCGCCGGGCTACGGCAAGACCACGCTGATGGAATACGTGGCCGACCGGCTGGGCATGGTGTTCGTGCGCATCAACTGTCCGGCGCTGGGCCACGACGTGGTCTCCATCGACCCGGCCAGCGCCGAGCACAGCGCGGCGCGCCAGGAGCTGGAGAAGCTCAATCTGGGCCTGGCCATGGGCAACAACGTGATGCTGTATCTGGACGACATCCAGCACACCAACCCCGAGTTCCTGCAGAAGTTCATCGCGCTGGCCGACGGCACGCGCCGCATCGAGGGCGTTTGGAACGGCGAGCCGCGCAGCTACGACCTGCGCGGCAAGCGCTTTGCCGTGGTGATGGCGGGCAACCCCTACACCGAGTCGGGCGACGTGTTCAAGATCCCCGACATGCTGGCCAACCGCGCCGACATCCACAACCTGGGCGATGTGCTGTCCGGGCGCGAGGCGCTGTTTGCGCTGTCCTACCTGGAGAACGCGCTCACGGCCAACCCGGTGCTGCTGCCGCTGTCCTCGCGCGACCCCAAGGACGTGCATTTGCTGGTGCAGCGCGCCGAGGGGCAGGACGTGCCGTCCACCGCCTTCTCGCACCCCTACGGCGCGGCCGAGTTGGACGAACTTACCGAGCTGTTCAAGCGCCTGTTCCGCGCGCGCGACCTGCTGCTCAAGGTCAACCTGAGCTACATCGAATCGGCGGCGCAGCAGGACGACTACCGCACCGAGCCGCCGTTCAAGCTGCAGGGCAGCTACCGCAACATGACCAAGCTGGCGGCGCAGATCACGCCGCAGATGCGCGACGACGAACTCGACGCCCTGCTGCGCGACCACTACCGCGGCGAGGCCCAGACGCTGACCACCGGTGCCGAAGAAAACCTGCTCAAACTCGCGCAGCTGCTGGGAAGCCCCACGGCCGACGAAGCGCGGCGCTGGGCGGACATCTGCGGAGAATTCGTGCGCCAGCGCAAGCTCGGTGGCAGCGACACCGACGGCAGCACCCGCATCACTTCGGGGCTGCTGGATGTGGCGCGCGCGGTCGATGGCCTGAAGAAGCCCGAGGGTGAAAAAGAGGGACAGGCCTCCGAAGCCCTGCGCCTGGCCGAGGCGGTGCTGGAGATCGCGGTGACCTACCGCACCATCCTGCTGCCGCTGATCTCGGCCACCGAACGCCGCCTGAAGATGGACTCGTCGATTCGCACCGAGGTGGAGAAGGTGGCTCAGCAGCTCGACGAGGTCAAGGCGCGACAGGCCGAACTCAAGGCCCGGGAGCGTTGAGGTGGGGGCCACCGCCGAAGATGCGCTGCGCCGGTTGCGCCAGCAGCTCGAAGACAGCCTGGCCGACGCGCGCCTCTCCGACGACGAAAAGCGCGCGCTCACCGACACCCTGCGTTCGGCGCAGCTGCCCGAAGAGGGCTTGCGGCGCTTGCGCAACCAGGCTTTCGAGCTGGTGCGCCAGAACCTGGACGAAGCGGATCCGTCCGATCCGCTGGCGCTGGTGCGTTGGCTCGAAGGCGTGGTGCGTGCGCTGGACGTGTCGCGCACGGCGGGTGGCTCCTACCGCGCCCAGGCCTGGTTCAGCCCGGGCGACGACTGCCGCAACGCCATCGTCGGCCAGTTGCGCGCCTGTCGTCAGCGCGCAGACCTTTGCGTGTTCACGCTGTCCGACGACCGCATCAGCGACCAGGTGCTCGCGGCCCACCGGCGCGGTGTGGCGGTGCGCCTCATCACCGACAACGAGAAGGCCTTTGACCGCGGCAGCGACGTGATCGCGCTGCAGGGCGCGGGCGTGCCGGTGCGGGTGGACCAGAGCGCCGCCCACATGCACCACAAGTTCGCGCTGTTCGACCAGCGCTGGCTGCTCAACGGCAGCTACAACTGGACCCGCAGCGCCAGCGCGCAGAACGAAGAAAACCTGGTGCTCTGCAACGACCCGGCGCTGTTGCGGCAGTTCGAAGCAGCGTTCGAGGCCTTGTGGTCGAGGTTGGGGTAACGCGCTTCCGCCGCGTTCAGCCCGGTTCACCCTGCCAGCCGATGTCGGCCACCAGCCGGTGTTCGCCGCCGGGCGGCAGCGTCACCGCGTCGTCCGCCACGTTGGCGGTTTCCACGCAGACGAAGCGCCGGTATTCCTCGTCTGCCAGGTCGGCCATGCCGGCCGCCAGCGCCGCCCCGGGGTTCCACACCACGGCGGTTCGGCTGCCTTCGCTGCGGATGCGCAGCACCCGTTGCCCGGTACCGTCCTGCACGCTCAATGTAGCGGGGGCGCCGGTGTAGATGCGGTCCACCTCGGCGGTGAACACCACCGCGCCCAGCTGTTTGCGCAGCGCGCCCGGGGCGCCAGCGGCCTTGTCGAGGTAGTGGCAGCCGTCCAGCCCGGCCACGCTGGTCTGCGCCAGTGCGCCCACCGCCAGGTAACTGTGCAGCGCCTGGGTGATGGTGAACGGCTGGCCGCCAGTGTTGCGGGTCAGCAGTGCCAGCCGCAGGCTCGGGCCGACGGTGATCTCCAGCCCCAGCTGGAAACCGTGCGGCCAGATCGCCCTGGTGTCGGGGCCGTCCGTCAGCGCCAGCGCGATGCGCGTGGCGCCGCCGGGCAGGGCGGTGGTGCCAGCGACCGACCACGCCTTTGTGCGCGCGAAACCGTGGTTGGGCCGGCCCAGGCCCTCGGGGTCGGCGCCAAACCAGGGCCAGCACACCGGCACGCCGCCCCGGATCGCCGTGCCCGCCTGGTACCGGGCGCGCTCGCTCACGAACAGCAGGTCGGCGCTGGCCGTGCGCGGCCGGAATCGCAGCACCTGGCCGCCGTGCAGGGACACCTGCGCGCTGGCATGCGCGTTGTGGACCTCGATCAGCGGCAGGCCGCCCGGCCCGGCGATGAAGACCAGTTGATCGGGAATGGCGTGGGCGGCGTTCAGGGTGTCCATGTGCGGGGTGACCGGTGTGTCCATGCCCGGACTGTAGCGGGCGGGGCCATGGCCTTGCCCAGTATCAGCCGCGGCCGCGGGGCGGGCGGCTGGCCGCCTTCCAGTAGCCGAATTCGTCCTCGTGCACCTCGATGTCCAGCTCCTGCACCCGGCCCAGCAGGCGTTCCTGCGCGTCGGCCACGGCCCGGTTGTAGATGCTCGGGCCGATCTCCTTCAGGAAGAAGTTCAGCAGCCCGCCCGCGGCCACGTTGCCGATGGGCTCGTCCATGTGTTCGCGGAAATAGCGCTCGATGGAGCTGGTGGCCTGCTGGCGGGCTTCTTTGGAGAGTTCGATGCTCATGGTGGTCGGGGTCCGGGTGGCGTGCGGGTTCCGAGTATCCCGCTTTGGTTCTCCTTTTCGGCGCCGTCCGGGGGCGTTTCAACCGCCCATCCCGGCGCCACGCCCGCCTGCGGGCCGGCGGCGGGCCGCAGCGCCGGGCGGTGCTAGAAACCCTGCAGGAACGGTTCAAACGACAGGTGATTCATGGCGGTGTGTGCAGCATGCGGAGCTGAAAACGGGGACAGAGCGCGGTTCTGCCAAGGTTGCGGGACCTCGCTGGGGGCCAGGCCCACGGCCCCACGCCACGAGCCCCAGGCCCCCACCCAGGCCGCGGGGCCGTTGCAGACCTGCCCGGCCTGCCAGTCCAAGAACCCGCTGGCCGCCACGGCCTGCCGGACCTGCCGCGCCTCCCTGCTCCCTTCGCTGGCGGCACCCAGCCGCAAGGCCGCGCCCGTGGCCCGTGGGCCGAACGCCGGCCGGCTCGTGTTGGTGGGCCTCGTGCTGGCGAGCGCGGCGGCGGGCGGCTGGTGGTTCGGCACCCACCGCGGGAAAGCCGCGCCGGCAACGCCGAGGGTGGCGCTCGTGGCGCCGGACGCGGGGCCCTCAACCCCCTGAGCGCAGCGCCCGCCGGTACTGCACCGCCTCGGCCACGTGGCCCACCCCCACCAGATCGCTGCCCGCCAGGTCGGCGATGGTGCGCGCCACGCGCAGGGCGCGGTGGGTGCTGCGTGCGCTCCAGCCCAGCCGGGCGGCGGCGGTGTTGAGGAACTTGAGGGCGGTGGCGTCGGCCTGCAGGTGCTCGTCCAGCGCCGCGCCCGCCAGCGCCTGGTTGGTGTGGCCCTGGCGCTGCTGGGCGCGGTCGCGCGCGGTCTGCACCCGTTCGCGCACGGTGTCGCTGCTCTCGCCCAGCGCGCCGTGCAGCAGGTCGTCGCTGGGCAGGGCCGGCACTTCCACGTGCAGGTCGATGCGGTCGAGCAGCGGGCCGCTGAGCTTGCCCTGGTAGCGCGAGATCTGGTCGGGCGTGTCGCGGCAGGCCCGGGTGGGGTGGCCCAGAAAGCCGCAGGGGCAGGGGTTCATGGCGGCCACGAGCTGGAAGCGCGCCGGGAACTCGCTTTGCATGGCGGCCCTTGAGATGCGGATGTGGCCGCTCTCCAGCGGCTCGCGCAGGGCCTCCAGCGCGGCGCGGGGAAATTCCGGCAGTTCGTCCAGAAACAACACGCCGTGGTGCGCCAGCGAGATTTCCCCCGGCCGCGGCGGTGAGCCACCGCCCACCAGCGCCACCGCGCTGGCCGTGTGGTGGGGCGAACAGGTGGGGCGTTGGCCCCAGCGCGCCAGCGCGAAGCGCCCGGCCAGCGAGGCCACGGCGGCCGATTCGAGGGCTTCGCGGGTGCTCATGGGCGGCAGCAGACCGGCAAAGCGCTGCGCCAGCATGGACTTGCCCGAGCCCGGCGGCCCCACCATGAGCACGCTGTGGCCCCCGGCGGCGGCGATCTCCAGCGCACGTTTGGCCGCGGCCTGGCCTTTCACGTCCGCCAGATCGGCGTAGCCCGGGCTCTGGCCCACCTCGGTCGGCAGCAGCCGGGCCCAGCCCTCGTCGTCCGCAGGCGCTGGTTCTCCGGCGGCGGCGCCTTCGGGCAGAAACTGGCGCACCACGTCCAGCAGGTGGCGCGCCCGGTAGACCTGGGCCTGCGGCACCAGCGCGGCTTCTTCGGCGCTGTCGGGCGGCAGCACCAGGCGGGCCGGTGGGGCATCGGCGGTTTGTGCACCACCATGGAGCGCGAGGCTCATGGCCAGCGCGCCACGCACCGGGCGCAGTTCGCCGCCCAGCGAGAGTTCGCCGGCGAATTCCCAGCCGGCCAGGCGCGCGGCGCTGATCTGGCCGCTGGCGGCCAGGATGCCCAGCGCGATCGGCAGGTCAAAACGGCCCGAGTCCTTGGGCAGGTCGGCCGGTGCGAGATTGACGGTGATGCGCTTGGTCGAGGGGAATTCCAGCCCCGCGTTGGCGATGGCCGAGCGCACCCGTTCGCGCGCTTCCTTCACCTCGGTATCGGCCAGGCCCACCAGCGTGAAGCTGGGCAGGCCATTGGCCAGGTGGACTTCCACACAGACCGGGTGGGCTTCCAGGCCCAGCAGTGCACGGCTGTGCACCAATGACAGACTCATTGCGATTTCCTCCCTGTTTCGGTGCACTTCATGCCCTGTTCATCCGGGAAAACCCGCTGATGGCGATGCACAACCTTGGTGCTTGCGCTGTTCGAGTGACAGTTCGCGCGCAAACACGCGCTTTCATCATGGCACAGGCGCCGCCGCACCGCCGCGCCGCGCCCTTCGGACGCGGTGTTTTCGCGACAGCCCGCCGGCCCGGGTGGGCTCGCGCTTGGCACGTTCCGTGCTTGGGGCTGTAAGCGATTGAATCAAAGGCGTGGAGTTCCCACGAAACAGTCCGCATCCAAAGTGGTGTCAGCCCTCCAGGCCGGCATTGCCCGTGTCACCCCCGGTGTCGGCCACCCGGTCTGAGCACCCTGTACTAGTAGAGGAATCACAGCATGAAAATGGTTTCAGCCATCATCAAGCCGTTCAAGCTGGACGAAGTGCGCGAAGCGCTCTCCGGCATGGGCGTGCAAGGCATCACCGTCACCGAAGTCAAGGGCTTCGGCCGCCAGAAGGGCCACACCGAGCTGTACCGCGGCGCGGAATACGTGGTCGATTTCCTGCCCAAGGTCAAGATCGAAGCCGCCGTGTCCGACGACCTGGTGGACCGCGTGATCGAGGCCATCGAAGGCGCCGCCCGCACCGGCAAGATCGGCGACGGCAAGATTTTCGTCACCTCCCTCGAACAGGTGGTTCGCATCCGCACCGGCGAGACCGGCAAGGAAGCGCTCTGATCAACGAGCAGCACAAGAAAGATCACGCACATGAAAAAACTACTTGCAACCCTGTTGCTGGGCGCGGGCCTGGCATTCGGCGGACTTAACGCCCTGGCGCAGACCACTGAAGCACCGGCCGCTGCCGCGGCGCCCGCCGATGCGGCTGCGGCGCCTGCAGCCGCCCCCGACGCAGCAGCGGCCCCGGCCGCCGAGGCACCCGCAGCGGCCGCCGAGGCCGCCGCTCCCGCTGAAGCGGCACCCGCCGAAGAAGCCAAGCCCACCGTCGACAAGGGCGACGTGGCCTGGATGATGGTCTCCACCATCCTCGTGATTCTGATGGTGGTGCCCGGCCTGGCCCTGTTCTACGGTGGCCTGGTGCGCAGCAAGAACATGCTGTCCGTGCTGATGCAGGTGATGGTGGTGTTCTCGCTGATCTCCGTGCTGTGGGCCCTGTACGGCTACAGCCTGGCGTTCGGCGGCGACGGCCTCATCATCGCCAACCTGGACAAGGTCTTCCTCAAGGGCGTGACCGTGGACTCGCTGGCGGCCACCTTCACCGCTGGCGTGGCCATCCCCGAACTCATCTTCATCGCCTTCCAAGCCACCTTCGCCGGCATCACCTGCGCGCTGATCGTGGGCTCGTTCGCCGAGCGCATGAAGTTCAGCGCCGTGCTGCTGTTCTCGGCCATCTGGTTCACCTTCAGCTACATCCCAATCGCCCACATGGTCTGGGGCGGTGGCGGCTACCTGTTCGACAAGGGCGCGCTGGACTTCGCTGGCGGCACCGTGGTGCACATCAACGCGGCCATGGCCGGCCTGGTGGGCGCCTACATGGTGGGCAAGCGCATCGGCTACGGCAAGGAATCGATGGCGCCTCACAGCCTGACGCTGACCATGGTCGGTGCCTCGCTGCTGTGGGTGGGCTGGTTCGGCTTCAACGCCGGCTCCAACCTGGAATCCAACGGCGGCGCCACGCTGGCCTTCATCAACACCCTGTTCGCCACCGCCGCCGCCGTGCTGGCCTGGTGCGTGGGTGAAGCGCTGGGCAAGGGCAAAGCCTCCATGCTGGGCGCCGCTTCCGGTGCCGTCGCTGGCCTGGTCGCCATCACCCCGGCCTGCGGCACGGTGGGCCCTATGGGCGCCATCATCATCGGTCTGGTCGCCGGCTTCCTGTGTCTGTGGGGCGTCAACGGCCTGAAGAAGATGCTGGGCGCGGACGACTCGCTCGACGTGTTCGGCGTGCACGGCGTCGGCGGCATCATCGGTGCCCTGCTGACCGGCGTGTTCTCCGCCGGCTCGCTCGGCGGCGTCAAGGGCGACGACTACTCCATCGGCAGCCAGCTGCTGATCCAGGCCGAAGGCGTGCTGATCACCATGGTGTGGTCCGCCGTGGTGGCCTTCATCGCTTACAAGATCGTCGATCTGGTGCTGGGTCTGCGCGTCACGGAAGAAGCCGAACGCGAAGGTCTGGACATCACCGCCCACGGCGAGACCGCCTACAACCGCTGAACCGCGCGGTTGGCCAACGTGGCGCGCAACATGCCTTTCTGGATGAAGCCGCCACGTTGTTTTTGAGAGTTTCCTTTGGATGTTCACCCCGCGTTGCCGCCCGGCGCGCGGGGTTTTTTTATGGGCGCTGCGTATGATCGTCGCCGGACATTCATCACAACATTCAGGAGGAAACCATGTCCCAGGCATTCCCGCGCGCCATGGCGCGCCCGCTCGTCGCCGCCGCACTGCTCGGGGCTTTGGCCCTGCCCGGTTCGGCCGCCTTCGCCGCCAGCGCCACCCCATCGGGCACCGGGGGCAAAAAAATCCCCGCCAAGGTCACCTTCATCAACGCGCCCTCCAGCGAAACCCCCGCCGCGCGGGAAAAGCGCCTGCGGCGTGAGTGCAAGGGCCGGCCCAACGCGGGCGCGTGCCTGGGGTATACGCGGTAGGTACCCGCTCGCCGCGGCGCGGCGCATTTGCAGCGTGGCGTGCAAAAAATTCAACCGCCGCGCAGGGGGTGGCCGCTACCATGGCGGCCATGACCTCCAGCCCCAACGACCCCCCGCGCGACCTGATCCAGCAGGTGCTGGCCGCGGCGGCCGCCCGCCAGCCCTTGCGCATCACCGGCGGCGACACCAAGGCCTTTTACGGCCAGCCCACCGACGGTGAGCGCCTGTCCACCACCGGCTGGTCCGGCATCGTCAGCCACGAGCCGAGCGAGCTCGTCGTCACCGTGCGCGCCGGCACGCCGCTGGCCGAGCTGGAAGCCGCGCTGGCCGAACAAGGCCAGTGCCTGCCCTTCGATCCGCCGCGCTTCGGCGCCACGTCCACCATCGGCGGCGTGGTGGCGGCGGGCCTGGCCGGTCCGGCCCGCGCCACGGCCGGCGGCGTGCGCGACTTCCTGCTCGGCCTGCAGTTCATCAACGGTCGCGGCGAATGGCTCACCTTTGGCGGCCAGGTCATGAAAAACGTGGCCGGTTACGACGTCAGCCGCGTCATGGCCGGCGCCATGGGCACGCTGGGCGTCATCACCGACATCTCGCTCAAGGTGCTGCCGGTGGCGCCCGCCGAAGCCACGCTGGTCTTTTCCATGGGCCAACACGACGCGCTGGAGCAGTTGCACCGCTGGGGCGGCCAGCCGCTGCCTTTGAACGCGAGCTGCTGGGTGAAGGACCAGACCCAGGTCGACGCGCCCGAACTGCTGTTCCTGCGCCTGCGCGGCGCGGTGGCGGCGGTGGAAGCCGCCTGCGAGCGCCTGGCGCGCGAAGCCGGTGGCACCCGCATGGACAACGCCCAGGCCGGACCCGACTGGGCCGCCTGCCGCGACCAGACCCTGCCGTTTTTCACGGCGCCATCGGCGGACCTTTGCCTGTGGCGACTCTCGGTGCCGCAGACCGCGCCGGTCCTTGCGCTGCCGTATGCGCCGCTGATCGAATGGCAGGGCGCGCAGCGCTGGTTGTGGGCGCCGGCCTCGGCCGCCGCCGAGATCCGCAGCGCTGCCGCAGCGGTGAACGGCCATGCCACCTTGTTCCGCGCTGGCGTCGACGGTGCGCCCGGCGTGCCGCGTTTCGACCGCGAAAGCCCCGCCCTCGCGGCGATCACCCAGCGCCTGCGCGCCGAGTTCGACCCGGCGGGCATCTTCAATCCCGGCCGGATGGGTTGATCCACATGCAAACCAACCTCTCCCCCGAATACCAGGTGCGCGCCGATGGCCGCGCGGCCGAGGCCATCCTGCGCAAGTGTGTGCACTGCGGCTTCTGCACCGCCACCTGCCCTACGTACCAGTTGCTCGGTGACGAGCTGGACGGGCCGCGTGGGCGCATCTACCTGATGAAGCAGGTGCTCGAAGGCGCCGAGCCCACGCGCAAGACGCAGCTGCACCTGGACCGTTGCCTCACCTGTCGCAACTGCGAAAGCACCTGCCCCAGCGGCGTGGACTACGGCCACCTGATCGACATCGGCCGCAAGATCGTGGATCAAAAGGTGCCGCGCCCGGCGGGCGAGAAGGCGGTGCGCTGGCTGCTCAAGGAGGGGCTGACTTCGCCCGCTTTTGGCCCCGCGATGAAGCTCGGCCAGCTGGTGCGCGAGCTGCTGCCGGCCTCGCTGAAGAACAAGGTGCCGGCGAAGCAGAACGCCGGGCGCTGGCCGACGCAGACGCATGCGCGCCGGGTGCTGATGCTCGCGGGCTGCGTGCAGCCGGCGATGATGCCCAACATCAACACGGCGACCGCGCGCGTGCTCGACGCCGCCGGCATCCAGACCGTGATCGCGCCCGAGGCGGGCTGCTGCGGCGCGGTGAAGTTCCATTTGAACGACCAGGACGGCGGACGGGCGCAGATGCGCGCCAACATCGACGCCTGGTGGCCGCACATCCAGGCCGGCGAAGGGCCGGGCGCCCCCGCCGGGGTCGAGGCCATCGTCATGAACGCCTCGGGCTGCGGTGTCACGGTCAAGGAGTACGGCCACATCCTGGCCGACGACCCGGCCTACGCGGACAAGGCCGCGCGCATCAGCGCGCTCACGAAAGACCTGAGCGAACTGCTGCCCGCGCTGGTGCCGGTGCTGCGGCCTAAGCTGGCGCGACAACCCGACGCGGACCAACTGATCGCATTCCACCCGCCTTGCACGCTGCAGCACGGCCAGCAGTTGAAGGGCGGTGTCGAGCAGCACCTGGCCGCGCTGGGCTTTACGGTGCAGGTGGCGAAGAACGAGGCCCACCTGTGCTGCGGCTCGGCCGGCACGTATTCGGTGCTCAACCCCACGCTGTCCTACCAGCTGCGCGACCGCAAGCTCGGCCACCTCGGCGAGTTGCGGCCGGCGGTGATCGCCAGCGCCAACATCGGCTGCATCACCCACCTGCAGAGCGGCACGGCCACGCCGGTGCGGCACTGGGTCGAGCTGCTGGATGACGCGCTGGCCTGACACCGGGCGGCACTTTCGCACGCCAGGGCGCGGCCACCGCGCCGTGGGCGCGCACCGAATGTCACGGTGATGGAATGCGCAGGCTATAAGCTGGGGGCGCGGCGCCGTCGGCGTCCGGTGCCGCGCATTCTGTTCACGACGCCATCGGAGGATTGACCATGGGTTTCTTCAGCAACATCCTGGAAAAGCTGGGCATGAAAGAGGCGGCCGCAGCGCCCGTCATCACACCGCCTCCCGCTGCCGCCGCGCCGACGCCCGCCGCAGCCCCCGCCCCGGTGGCGGCCGCCCCGGCCGAGCCCGTGGTCAATCCCATCGCCATGGTGGACGTGGTCGCCCTGCTGACGGAGAAGGCCGCCCACCACCCGGAAAAGCTCAACTGGAAAACCTCCATCGTCGACCTGCTCAAGCTACTGGGCCTGGACAGCAGCCTGGCCGCTCGCAAGGAGCTGGCCAGGGAGCTCTACTGCCCCGACGACAAGATGGCCGACTCGGCCCAGATGAACATGTGGCTGCACAAGAACGTGCTGGGCCACATCGCGGCCAACGGCGGCAACATCCCCAAAGAGCTGCTCTGATGCGCGGATGAACCGCGGATGATCCCCGCGCTCGCCACCCTGCTCGTGTTCCAGCTGCTGGGCGAGGTGCTGGTGCGTGCGCTGGCGGCGCCCGTGCCGGGCCCGGTGGTGGGCATGGCGCTGCTGCTGCTCGCGCTGATGGTGCGGCCTGCGTTGCTCACCGGCCTGAAGCCCACCGCGCAGACCCTGCTGCAACACCTCTCACTGCTGTTCGTGCCCGCGGGTGTGGGCGTCATGCTGCACCTGCAGCGCCTGGGCGACGAGGCGCTGGCCATCGGCGTGGCCCTGGTGCTCAGCACGCTCGTGGGCCTGGCCAGCGCCGCGCTCACCATGGCCTGGCTGATGAAGCGCAACGCGCCACCGCCGCGCGCGCCCGCAGATTCCCACCCGGAGCAGGCGCCGTGAATGAAGGCCTGCCGCTGGCCAGCGCCGCCGCGGGGCGGCTGGCCGATGTCTGGGTGTACCTCTCGGCCACACCGCTGCTGGGGCTCGCGGTCACGCTGCTGGTGTACCAGGGCGCGTTCCTGCTGTACCGGCGCAGCGGTTTTCATCCGCTGGCCAACCCGGTGGCCACGTCGGTGATCGTGCTGGGCGCCTTGCTGTGGGCCACGTCCACGCCCTACGCCACCTACTTCGAGGGCGCGCAGTTCGTGCACTTCCTGCTCGGGCCGGCCACCGTGGCGCTGGCCGTGCCGCTGTTTGAACAGCTCGCGCGCGTGAAGCGCCTGTGGCTGCCCATGGCGGGGGCGCTGGTGGTGGGCACGCTCAGCGCCACCGTCACGGCCGTTGGTGTGGGCTGGGCCCTGGGCGCGTCCCGGGCCACCATCGCCTCGCTCGCGCCCAAGTCGGTCACGGCGCCGGTGGCCATGGGCATCTCGGAAAAGATCGGCGGCCTGCCCACGCTGACGGCCGTGCTGGTGGTGTGCACCGGCGTGCTCGGCGCGTCCAGCGCGCGCTACGTGCTGGACGCCCTGCGCATCCGGGACCCCTCGGTGCGGGGCTTCGCGCTGGGCGCCGCGGCGCACGGCATCGGCACCGCGCGGGCCTTTCTGGTGAGCGAAGAAATGGGCGCCTTCGCCGGCCTGGCCATGGGCCTCACGGCGCTGTTCAGCGCGGCGGCGCTGCCGCTGGTGGCGGGCTGGTTGCTGCGCTGGATCTAGCAAGAAACACCCCCTGCGCCGCTTCGCGTCTTCCCCCTCTCTCGCCTTCGGCGGGAGGGGAACGGCACTGGCCGTCCGGCAAAGCCGGCCCGGCGGTGCCCCTGGGTGGTGCTGTTTCATGCGTCGCGGGTGGTTCTCCGGCTTCGTGGATAACTGACATGACGCAGGGAAAGGGCATGACAGCCTGCTGACACAGTGTTGTCAGCAGGGGGTCCGCAGAATCCGCAGCCTGTTCAATCAACCCCTGGAGAGACACATGGCACACGCCCTGAACTGGTTTGAAATTCCCGTCGCCGACATGGACCGCGCCCTGCGCTTTTACGGTTCGCTCACCGGCCGCGCGCTGCGCCGCGAGGCCTTTGGCGGGCCGGACGGGGAGCTGGGTGTCTTCGAGGTGGACGGTGAACAGGACGTCAAAGGCGCCCTGATGAAGCACCCCGACTTCAAACCCGCCGCCAGCGGCACCCTGGTGTACCTGAACGCCGCGCCCTCGCTCGACGCCTGGCTGGCGCGGGTGCCGGCCGCTGGCGGCAGCGTCGCCCTGCCCAAAGTGACGCTGCCCGACGGCATGGGGGTCTTTGCCCACATCATCGACAGCGAAGGCAACCGCGTCGGCCTGCACGCCATGACCTGAGCGCCCGAGCGCAGCACCACGCCCCTGGGGCTTCAAGGCCACCGCACAATAAGCGCCACCCGTCACTCCCGGAGCCCCCATGCCCCCTGCCGTCCATCCCCTGCGCTGCCGCTGCGGCGCGCTGCAAGGCCAGGTCGAACTGAGCGGCCTCAGCAACCGTATGCGGTGTTATTGCCAGGACTGCCAGGCTTTTGCGCGGTTTCTGGGCTCGCCCGACCAGGTGCTCGACGCGCAAGGCGGTTCGGATGTGGTGCAGCTCGCGCCGCACCGCATCCGGATCACCCAGGGCGCGGCGCATCTGGCGGTGATGCGCCTGTCCGACCAAGGCATGTTGCGCTGGTACGCCGCGTGTTGCCGCACCCCCGTGGGCAACACCATGAGCAGCCGCGCCATGCCCTTCACCGGCCTGCTGGCGCAGTGTCTGGACAGCGCGCCGCTGGAGGCCGCGTTCGGCCCGGTGCGCGCGAGCGCCAACACCGCGAGCGCGATCGGCGAGCCCAAACCCCGGGCCTTCGGCATGGCCGGAGCGGTGCTGCGCATCCTGGGCATGGTGTTGGGCAGCCGGCTGTCGGGGCGCTACAAAGACACGCCGTTTTTCACCGCCTCCGGGGCGCCGGTGGCCGAGCCCACGGTGCTTTCTGCCGAAGAGCGCGCGCGCCTGCGGCCCACGCCCGGCCTGGGCTGAGCCGCATGCGACGCGCCGACCGCCTCTTTGCCCTGGTGCAGCTGATCCGTGGCCGGCGCCTGTCCACCGCCGCCTGGCTCGCCGGGCGGCTGGAGGTGTCGCCGCGCACGGTGTACCGCGACGTGGCCGACCTGCAGGTGCAGGGCGTGCCCATCGAGGGCGAGGCCGGCGTGGGCTACCGCTTCGGGCGCGGCTTCGATCTGCCGCCGCTCATGTTCACGGCCGACGAGGCCCGCGCGCTGGCCGTGGCCACGCGCATCGCGCAGCAGTGGCTGGACCCGGCGCTGGCGCTGGCCGCGGGCGACGCCATGTCGCGCGTGCTGTCGGTGCTGCCCGGGGTGGTGCGCACCGAGGTGGAGAAGATGCCGCTGCTGGTGCCGCCGCTGGGGCTCAAGCCCGCTGTGGCCCGGGTGCTGCAGGTGCTGCGCGAGGCCGCGCAGACGCGCACGGTGCTCGAACTCGACTACCTCGACGTGAACGAACAAGCCAGCACCCGCGCCGTGTGGCCGCTGGGCTGTTTCTTCTGGGGCAAGGTCTGGACGCTGGCGGCCTGGTGCGAAACCCGGCAGGCCTTTCGCAGCTTCCGCGCCGACCGCATCCAGGGCGTGCGCGCGTTGCCCCGCCGTTTCGTGGACGAGCCGGGCAAGACGCTGGCCGACCTGCTGCGGCAGGTGCAGGCCGAGAACGGGCGAGAGGGCCAGGGCTGCCCGCTGTAACGCAGCGGCTTCACAGCTGGAGCAGGCTGGGTTCGAGCTGCTGCACCATGCGGCGCGCGGTCCAGCGCAGCGCACCCGCGTGGCCGTGGTCGTCGCACACCAGCAGCAGCACGTGGGTGCCGTGCAGCTGGGTCTGGTACCAGATCAGCTGCTCGACCCAGGGGCGCTTGCCCAGCGCCGACAAGGCTTCTTTCCCCGCCAGCACCAGGCTGGCGGCGGTGGCCGCGGCCACGTCGCCGTGCAGCGCACCCGACGACGCCATGAGCAAGCCATCGGCGGTGGCCAGCACCGCGCCGGCGTTGCCGGGGCACTCGGTGATCTGGTCGAGGATGTCCTGGATATCGGGCATGTCAGTGTTCCACGGCGCCGGAGCGCCACCCGCGACGCATGAAACAACGCCACCCAGAGGCATCGGCTCCGACGATGCCGTGGCCTGCAAGGCACGCGAAGCGGCGCGGGGGGTGTTTCATCCTAGTCCGCCAGCAGCTCGTGCAGGCTTCGCACCAGGCCCACGAAGGCCTCGTGGTCGACCAGCGCCGAGGAGGTGATGTGAAGCCGGCAGGGGCGGCGGCCTATGAAGAGCGGCATGGCCCGGACCATGGCGTGGCGAAAGGGCGCAAACCCGGCGGCCAGGCCTTGGGCGTCGTCGTGCGCCACGCCGTGGCTCGCCATGCACAGGCCGTCGGGGTCGGCCAGCACGGCCGCACCCGCCGTGTCGCCGCAGAGCCGTTGCAGCTGCTGGTGGATGTTGGCGGCCGGGTGGCCCGCTGCGCGCGGCGCCGCCGGGGCGTCGACGGCCACCTGGATGCTGCCGAGCCGGTGCAGGCTGAACAGCGATCGCGCCACCTGGCCGCGCGACAAGCCGGTGCTCTGGCTCAGCCACTCCATGCTCAGGGGCGTGGTGTTGTGAGGCTGCCGCAACAGGGTCCGGAACAGGCGCTGGTCCGGTTGCCGTGCATCGGGGGCTTGCGTCAGCCACTCGGCGATGCCCCGGGGCAGGACGTGCAGGTAGCGGGCGGACGGGTTCATGGGCGTTGGCGGGCGGTGCGGGGCCGGGTTCAGCCGCGCTCGCAGCGCTGGCAGCCGACCTGCCCGAGCCGCACGTGGAAACGCACGGTGCTGTTCGCCGCGATCTCGGCGCCGCAGTGGTCGCACACGGTGGCCTCGTCCAGGGTGACCGTGTCGTAGCGCTCGGTTTCAATGGCCTGATCGCCCATGCGTTTGGGCCAGGGCGCGTGCTTGACGATGTCGGCGCGGAAGTGTTCCTCGTAGAGGGCCCAGCCGGCCATCTGCTCCGGCGTCAGGCCCTGCTCGCGTTGCGCCTGGGCCATCAGGCGCTGGCGGTGCTCGAACAGCATGTCTGGGATGACCATCCAGTGGTGGGCATTTTTCGGGCGTTCGCCGATGTAGACCTTGTCGCCCGTCATGCACTGCATGAGAAACGCATACTGCTTGCCGATGACCCGCTCCATCGAGACCCGCTCGAAGAAGGGCTGGAGCAGGGGGTCGGCGTAGACCTTCTGGTAGAAGGCCTCCAGCACCCGGCGCACCAGCCGGCCGTGGTCCAGCAGATGCCACAGGGCCAGATTGGGGGCGGGCAGCGGGGCTTCGCCTTCGGGTTCCACCGGGAACGGTCCGCGCAGCCAGAGGCCGGACGAACCGTCCGCCCCATGTTCACGCCGCACCAGCATGCACGGCGTCAGCATGTCCGCAGGCGACTTCGGCGCCAGACTCAGGGGGCCGGCGGGCTTGCACTGGCAGGCCAGCACATAGCCCGCCGACCGGAGATGTGGGGGCAGTGAACGGGCGGCCTCGGCCGGCGCCGCCCCGTCCACCACCTTGACCAGGCAGCGACGGCAGACGCCGCTTTTGCACGAGAAGTCGATCGCCACGCCGGTGCGCACCAACGCGTCCAGCAGGCTCTCGTTGTCGCGGCAGCGAAGAGGCCGCCCCTGGTACTGGATCGGGTGCATGGCGGGCTCAGGTCTGCGTCCAGAGGGAGGCCAGATCGGTCGCCACCCGGCGTGTCTCCAGAATCAGGCGCCCGAGGTTGGCCCGGGGCGTGGCCGCCACGGCCAGCACCGCCGAGTCGCCCCCGTGGGTCAGCAGCAGCGGGCCTTGCTGGCCGTCCAGAATGATCTGGCGCAGATTGCCGCGGTCCACTTCCTTGCTGGCCCGGGCCGCCAGCGCCAGCAGCGACGCGCACATGGCGCCGAAGCGGTCCGGGTCGGCGCCGGTGGACAGCAACGAGGCGACGGTGATGCCGTCGCGGGTCACCACCGCCGAAGCCTCCACCTCGGCAAGGTTCGAGTGAAGACCACGCAGGACGGCCCGGGCCCGACTGGCCAGGACTTCGGGGGTCAACGGGGTGTTCATGGGCCGTCCTTACCCGATCACAGAGCGGCTTCGACGGCCGGCATGGCCGAGCGCGCCTTGGTCAGCACCATGCCCAGGTTGGCGCCCTTGCGGCAGACGAAGCAGACCACCTGTTGCTGGCGCTTGCCGCGCAGGAACACGTGGATCAGGTTCTCGCTGTTGACGATGATTTCCTGGAAGTAGTGGTGGTCCACGCTCTCGGGCAGGCCGCGCGACTTCTTGAACACCTTTTCGATGGCCACGACGTTGGGGCCCTGGAAGAGATCGGCCGTGGCCGCGGCGAGCATGTCGAACACTTCGGAGGGGTGGGAGTCCACGGTCTTGATGCTCAGCACCATGCCGGAGGCGAGGTCCACCATACCGGCGGCCAGGCACTCGGGGATGCCGGTCATGGCGCGCTGCAGGGTGTCGTCAAGTGTGTTCATGAGGGAATTTCCTTTCAGGGGAATCGTTTTTGTGGAATCGACCATTGCCCAAGGTCGTGAGGGGGGGATGCGGTGGCCGACCGAGACAGTCGGCGAAGCCAGACAGGAACGCCGTCTGCGAGGGGGCCTGGATCATGGCGGCGTCCAGGCGGCGGACGCGGTCGATGCTCTCCAGCGCGGTGCGCTGGCCGTTGCCCTGCCACAGCCAGTAGGCGGCCAGCAGGGTGCCCGTGCGGCCCAGGCCGGCCTTGCAGTGCAGGGCCACCACCTCGCCCGCCGCCAGCCAGCGGTCGATGTCCTTGCACAGGGCGGCCGCGCGGGTGAGGGTGGGGGCCTGCATGTCGGGGATGGGCAGGCTGGCGCACCGGATGCCGAAGCGCGCGGCCAGCGCATCTGGAAACGCCTGTTCGGTCAGGCTCACCAGCCGGGTCACGCCGACATGGCGCAGCGCGTCCAGATCGTCGTCGGTCTCGCGGATCAGGCCCGGCCATGGCGTGCCCGCCAGTTGCCCGGGCAGCAGCCAGGCAAACCCTCGGGGGCCGCTGGCTGCGCTGATCAGTGTGGTAGGGCTGGGGGCCTGGGGCGGCACCGCGAATTCATCTTGGTCGGAGTTCGCGCCCTGCGCGGGGGGAAATTCCGGGCAGGAGCCGGTGCGGATGAACTGGCGGGTGGCTTCGCTCTGCGGGCTGTCGAAAAAGTGCTCGGTGGGAGCGCTTTCCTGGGTTTCGCCGCTCGCGATGAGCACCACATGCCGGGCCAGCCGGCGGGTCAGCCGCAGGTGGTGCAGTACCAGCAGGATGGCCTGCTGGCGCGCCAGGTGTTCGATGAAGGCCGCCAGCCCGTCGGCATCGTCTTCGCTCAGGCCGGTGGTGGGCTCGTCGAGCATCAGCAGGGCCGGCCGGCCCAGGAACTCGCGCAGGATGGCAATCACCCGCTGCTGAACCGGGCTCAGATCGAGCACCGAGGCGTGCAGGCGGTCCATGACCCAGGCCTGCTGTACCTCTGCGGTGATTTGTCGCAAACGCTCCAGCTGCTGCGCGCGCGTCAGCCGGGAGCGATCGGGCAGGCCGGTCAGCAGGTTGTCCAGCACGGTGGACACCAGCAGTTGGGCCTTTTGCACCACCAGCGCGGGCCGGTGGTCGGGCGTCCGTTCACGGCCCAGGTACAGCGTGGCGCCCCAGACCCGCAGGCTGGGGTTGTGGTCGTTGTAACCGGCCAGCGTGCGCAGCAGCGACGACTTGCCGGTACCCGCCGGCCCCAGCAGCACGGTGCAGCCGTGGGCGGGCACGTCCAGGTCGATGCTGCGCAGGACCACGCGGTCGTTGTAGGCCAAGCCGAATCCGCGAAGGCGCAGGCAGGGTGCCGTGGCGGGCGCTTCCTCAACCATAGCGGTGCACCATCTCCAGCATGGCCGCCACGGTGAGCACCAGCGTCTGAAGGTCCTTTTTCTCGCGCCCATCGACCGGAAGCACCGGTACCACGCAGGCGGGGAAGCGGTCATCGCGGGCGCGCAAGCGCCGGCGGTAGACGTTCAGCGGCACCTCGGGGAGCAGGTCGACGTGCGTGATGCCAACGGCCAGGGGCAGCTTGCGGCCCTCCAGACGCTCCCCCAGGCGGTCCATGAAATGGTCGAGATCGTCCAGCCGGTTCGCACGGCGGTGGTCCAGCAGCAAGATGACGGCCCGGGCCTGTTGCAGCAGGATGTCCCACATGAAGTCGAAGCGGTCCTGGCCAGGGGCCCCGATCAGCCGCACCTTGTCGCCGGACCCCAGCTCCAGCACCCCCGCGTCCATGCAGACGGTGGTGTTCTGCTTGTAGGCGGCGGTCTCGTCGGTGGCGCGTTCGTCCGTGCCGAGCACGTCGATGTCCGACAGGGTCTGCACGGCCATGGTCTTGCCGGCACCCACCGGGCCCATGAACAGAACGGAGCACTCCATGTCTAGTGCGCTCCGGTGGGCATCAGCTTTTTCCGGAAACGGTCCAGAAAACCCGTCACCGAGCTGGGGACGTCCTTGGGCGAGCGGGCCTCGGGTGCCGCGGTGGCCGGGGTTTCAAGCTTCTTTTCCGGGCTGGCAACCGGGGCGCCATCGCCCAGGTTGCCATGGAGGTACAGCATGTCCACGATGTGCTGGGTGCGCTCGCGCGGGATGTCCACCAGGCGGTGGATCAGTGGGGCACCCGTGGGCCGGACCGCCAGCAGGGCGCAGATGCGGATCACGTCAGGGACGATGTGGTCCGAGACATGGCGCAGGTCTGGCCAGGAGCGCAGGCGCAACACGGCGAACTGGGGACCCAGCTGAGAAGTGGCGTTGGTGGACAAAGGGCGGCTGTGTCGCATGGAAAGCGGGCGCGGTTGTGTTGTCGATGGGGTTGCAGCTGAAATCGCGACACGGGTACCCATGGGTACCGGCGGTCGGGTGGGACCCCCTCAATGCCTTTGACCGGCTCTTCTGGGGGGACGGAACGGCGGTCAAGGAGGGCCCGAAAAAAGCCCAGAACAAACGGTTGCGCGGGGGAAAATATCATGGACAGTTGCCGATTTTTAGAGGAATTTAATTATTAGTAATAATTTGTTGTTGTTCCGCCAGCAATTCCCAGCGTTTTAATAAACCTTTCATACATGGAAGGCCCGTGGTGTGCTTGGCGCACAGGCAGGCGCGCTCCAATGCGGTTCGCGCACGGGGCTTTGGGGATTAAAAAAGGGGGGGCGGTGGCGCGAGCGCACACCCGCACCGGGCGGCTGCCCGGCGGTTTCTTCAGAGACCTCGGGGGAGGGAGAGCCCCCGTCTGGCCGCGCGCAGCGCGGCGGGGGATCAGAGCAGCGCCGCCTCGATGTCCTTGGCCAGCTTCTCTGGCGCGTCCTGCGGCGCGTAGCGCTTGAGCACGCGCCCGTCCTTGCCCACCAGGAACTTGGTGAAGTTCCACTTGATGGCCTTGCTGCCCAGCAGGCCGGGGGCTTCCGCGCTGAGCCACTGGTAGAGCGGATGGGCCTCGGGGCCATTGACGTCGATCTTGCTCATCATGGGAAAGGTGACACCGAAATTGCGCTGGCAGAAGGTGGCGATCTCTTCGTCGCTGCCCGGGTCCTGCTGGCCGAACTGGTTGCACGGAAAACCCAGCACCACCAGGCCGCGCGGGCCGTAGGCCTGGTGCAGCTGCTCCAGGCCGCCGAACTGCGGCGTGAAGCCGCAGGCGCTGGCGGTGTTGACGATCAGCATGGGCTGGCCCCTGAACTGTTGCAGCGAGACCGGCTGGCCGTCGATGGAGCGGGCTTCAAAGTCGTAGATGCTGGACATGTCGGCACTCCTGAATGAGAGGGCTTCACTATGGCAGATCGCACAGGCCCGCCGTGCAAAGGGGAAATCGGTCACGCTGGCGCCGGATACTGGTTGCCAGTACCCCCAGGGGGTCCGCCAAAACCGGCATACTCCTCTAAAAATCTAATTCATAGGTATGCGTTTTGGGTGTTCTATGGCCAACAGTTACACAGTGGCTCTGGTGGGGTTCACGGACAGCGAGTCCACGACCTTCGATGCGTTTTTCCGGCTCGCGGCGCGGCGACCGCCCGAGTACCGGGTGCAGGACGAGGTGGCGGACGCGCAGCTGCTGATCGTCAACGCCGACAACACCCAGGCCCTGCACCTGGTGCGCCAGGCCGAACTGCCGGGCCAGGTGCTGCTGGTGGGGCACAGCGACGGCGGCACCGGCTGGCCGCTGCAGCGCAAGCCGATCAAGCTGGTGTCGGTGCTGGGTCTGCTCGACGCCCTGGTCGGCGTGCGCATGGGCGATGCCGCGGCCCGGGCGCCGGTGGCCGCCCGCCGGTTCGACGCCAGCGGGTTCCCTCCGACGCGGCTCATGGCGCGGCGGCCCGTGGCGCCGACCGCCGCGGAGTCGGCGCGTTTCGCCCGGCCCGGCGTGATGCGCCTGACCGACTTTGGTGGTCTGGAAGAGCTGCCCCAGGCGCCCGCGGCGCCCCGCGGGGCGTCGAACCGCGCGCCCGGTTCGCGTGTGCCGGGCGCCTCGCGCCCGCCGAAATCCACCAACGGTCGGGACAAGGGGTCGGTGCCCGAACTGGCGCGTGGCGACCTGCTGCTGGTGGCCGAGAGCCTGGTCGAGGGCCGCATCCTGCACAAGCGCTTCAAGAAATACGGGCTCACGATCGACTGGTCGCGCGAAGCGCCCCAGGCGCTGGCCATGTTGCAGGCCAACGCCTATCGGGCGGTGGTGATCGACCGTCTCAACGGCCAGCCCGATGCCTACCAGATCTGCCGTGGCGCCAAGCAGCGCAAGCTGGCCAATGGGCAGAGCCCGGTGGTGATCATGTTCGCGCCCGCGGCGGGCAGCATGGACCGCATCAAGGCGGGTCTGGCCGGCAGCGACGCCTACCTGCCCCGTTCGGTGAACGAAGTCGAGCTCTACAAGGTGCTGGCCCGGCACCGGCTGGTGAGCCAGGACGACTTCCGGCCCACGAACATCGGGTTCTGAGCCGCTCCGCTCCGCCCGGCCGGCTGGCGCCGGCTACCCGTGCAGGTCGTCGCGGCGGGCGATTTCCATCAGGCGCTCCAGCTCGTGGGGGTGGTGGCGCAGGTTGTGCTGGTGCCATTTCATGATCACCCACATGAAGCCGGCCACCACCAGGCCGAAGACGGTGATGGCGGCAAAGGCCGAGAGCCCGGCCGCGGTGGAGAAGCTGTAGAGCGCGCCCAGGATCAGGATGCAGGCCTGCTCGTTGAAGTTCTGCACCGCGATCGAGCGGCCCGCGCCCATCAGGTTGTGGCCCCGGTGCTGCAGCAGGGCGTTCATCGGCACCACCAGAAAACCGCCCAGGCCGCCCAGCAGCACCAGGAACGGCGCGGCCACCCAGACGTTGTCGATGAAGTTCATCAGGATCACCAGCACGCCCATGCTGATGCCCAGCGGCATCACCCGCGTGGCCTGGTCCAGCCGCATGCGCAGCGAGGCCACCACCGCGCCCACGGCCGTGCCCAGCGCCACCACGCCCACCAGGCTGGACGCCTGCGTGGTGCTGTAGCCCAGCGCCGCGCCGGCCCAGGCCAGAACGATGTAGCGCAGGTTGCCCGAGACGCCCCAGAACAGCGTGGTGGTGGACAGCGAGATCTGGCCCAGGTGGTCGCGCCAGAGCCGGCTGTTGCAGCGCCAGAAGTCGGGCAGCAGGGCCAGCGGGTTGCGCGGCATGGGGCGCGGCGTCACGCCGGTCAGCGGAATCCGGGTGTTGAACCAGGCCGCCAGCGCGTAGACCACCATGAGCGCGCCGATGGCCGCCTCGGCCGGGTGGTGGATGCCGGTGTGCAGCAGCGGCAGGTCGATCGCGAGCAGGCGCGAGGAAATCCAGGGCGCCACCAACTGGCCGCCGAGCAGCACGCCCAGGATGATGGAGGCGATGGTCAGGCCCTCGATCCAGCCGTTGGCCTTGACCAGCTGTGACGGCGGCAGCAGCTCGGTGAGGATGCCGTACTTGGCGGGGGAATAGCCGGCGGCCCCCAGGCCCACCAGGGTGTAGGCCAGCAGTGGGTGCACACCCACCAGCATCAGCAGGCAGCCCGCCACCTTGATGGCGTTGCTGATGAACATGACCTGGCCCTTGGGCCGCGCGTCGGCGAAGGCCCCCACGAACGGGGCCAGCACGACATAGAACAGCGCGAACAGCGGCACCAGCGCCGCGCTCTGCCACTCGGGTGCGTGCCGGTTGCGCAGCAGCTCGATGGCGGCCACGAACAGCGCGTTGTCAGCCAGAGAGCTGAAGAACTGCGCCGTCATGATGGTGTAGAAGCCGCGCTTCATGGATTTTTGGGGTCTTGTGCGGCGTGACGGCCCAGGCTGGGCGCCGTGGTGATGGGTGAGCGAGCGACCTCTGGTCTCCAACGAGGCATTGGTTATAGCACGCCAAATGTGACAGCTTGTAATACCAAGTGTGTATTCCGAGGGCCCGGGCGGGCGCCCTTTTTGGGCACAGCGGTGTACCCGCCGCGGCGCTGCGCTTGTGTCAGTTTGGCGCAGCTGTCCCCCTGCAAACGGGGGGCGGGCCCGATGCCCGGCGCCCGCCCCGGCCAGCTCCAGGCCCGGGCCGATCCGGTGGCGCCCGCGCTTTGTGGGGTGGGTGTGAACAGCGTCACGGTGGGGCGCCGTTTCTGGCCGTTCCGAGCCGTCGCGGCGGCCCGCAGGTTGGCGTGGAACGGCAATTGCGGTCCCGGCCCGTCCGGCGTGTTTGTGTCACACCCGGATGCCACCCACTCAAACAACCGAGGAGACAAACACCATGATCAGTATCGACAAGGCGCTGCTGCGGCAACTGCTGTTGATCGAGCGCCCCTGGGAGGTCCGCGAATACCGGTTCGATCCGCGCAAGCGGCGCTGCGACGTCTGGGTGGCGCCGGAGGTGGAGCGCGGCTGGTTCGGGCGCGAGCGCAAGCCGGCGCTGCCCACCCAGACCTGCTCCTGGCGCCACCTGTCCATCGGCCCGATCCAGTGCCACCTGCACGTCGCGCTGCCCCCGGGCCAGGACCAACCCGGCCTGGAATGGTTGGGCGAACCGGGTATGCCCTTCACGCGGGGGCTGTCGCAGCGTGTGTTCGCCATGTTCAACCAGGGCGTGTCACTGCAGTCGGTGTGCACGCTGATGGACCTGAGTCTGCAGGACGTCTGGCGCTACCGCTACGCCCTAGACAGCGGCAAGCCCAGCGGGGCGGCGCCAGCGCCGGTGGCCGCGCCGCCGGTGGTGCCCCGCGCGCCCTGGGTCGACGAGCCCGGCCACCCGAACGTGCCCGACCTGACCGACCCGGTCTGGCTGCGCCTGCTCAATGCCGACCTGGGCCTGGACATCAAGGTGCTCAGCCTCAAGCTCATGCTCACCCGCGTGCGCTCCCAGCTCGAACTCATCAACGACGACGAAGTCCGCCTGCTCAAGCTGCGCGAACTGCACCGCTATTTCGTGAAGAACGAACGCGTGCTCACCCACGAACTCGCGCAACTGCGCCAAGGCTGAGGACCCCCATGACGATCCCCCCATCTTCCAGCGCCGTGCCGGTCGGCAGCGGCATCCTGATGACCCTGGAGCAGGCCACGCAGGCCATCCGCAGCGGCGCTTGCCTGTGCCTGGCCGCCGACGAGGCCCTGCTGCGCCAACTGCCGCGCGGCAACTGGATCGCCGGCAGCATTCCCTACTTCATGGGACAGGACGGCGGCGAAACCACGCGCGAGAAGCTGTTCGTGAGCGAACTGCCCGCGCTGGACGCCACGCCCACGCTGCGCTGGTACGGCGAACACAACCTGGAGCGGATCGCGCTGGACGCGCCCGCGCACGGCCTGAGCGTGTTGATCATTCCGGCGTTCTCCGGCGTGCATTCGCTGTACGCGCGCCAGGCGCCGAGCTACGAAGACATGTACCTCAAGCCCCTGGTGGGCTGGATCGCCGGCGTGCACCTCGACGACCTGGGCCGCACCGCGCCGGTGGTGGCCAATGGCCAGACGCTGGAGTTCCGCAGCGACCAGGCCCTGGCCCTGCACCTGCCGCTGCCCGAGCGCGTGTACCCGCGCATCGACATCGTCAACCTGTTCCAGCCCGGGTCGGGCGACACGATCCGATTCCCATCCACCGGCTTTTCGGCCCGCGAGGCCTACGTCAACGGCCAGCTGCGCGACTTTGCCCAGTACCTGGGCGAGCGCGCCATCGACACCCGCCTGCCCCTGGTGGCCGACTACTCGGGCGCCCTGGTCAACGTGTCCTTCAAGGGCGTGGACGCGGCCCACGGGCAGGTGGATTTCTACGCGCCGGTGTTCGACGACGTGGAGTACCGGCTGGCCCAGCCCGTGCCCGACGCCGCCCGGGCCTTCGGCCAGGGTCTGCCGGCCGACGCACGCGCCGCCGGCTGGAGCTGCAATTGCATCCTCAACTACCTGCACGCGAACCTGCAAGGGCAGCGCACCGGCCCGCTCACCGGGCCCATGACCTTCGGCGAGATCGCCTACCAGCTGCTCAACCAGACCCTGGTGTACGTGAGCCTGGAGTCGGTGTAAGGCTCCCCCCTGCGCCGCTGCGCGGCTTCCCCCCAGGGGGACCCCACCTTTGGCCCGGCGGAGCCGGAGCCTCGGTGTGTGCTGGAACAGGCACGCGCTTCGGACGGTGCGGTGGCGGTGATGGCCTGGTTGGGGTGTTTGTAGTAGCTGCGCTGCAGGCGCATGAATCGCGGTGCGGGTCGCTGGCGGGCGGGCCGGTTTGTGCGACAGTCGTCGCTGTCCTCATTCGTTCTCCCGCCATGCCCCGCCCCATCCTCGCCACCGTCCACCCCGAGGCCCTGCGCCACAACCTGAACCAGGCCCGCGAGCGCGCGCCCGACGCCCGCGTCTGGGCGGTGGTCAAGGCCAACGCCTACGGCCACGGCATCGAGCGCGTGTTCGAGGCCCTGCGCAGCGCCGACGGCTTTGCCCTGCTGGACCTGGCCGAGGCCGAGCGCCTGCGCGCGCTGGACTGGCGCGGCCCCATCTTGCTGCTCGAAGGCGTGTTCGAGCCGCGCGACCTGGAGCTGTGCTCGCGCCTGCACCTGTGGCACGCGGTGCACTGCAACGAGCAGATCGACTGGCTGGCGGCGCACAAGACCCAGGTGCCGCACCGCGTCTTCCTCAAGCTCAACAGCGGCATGAACCGCCTGGGCTTCGCGCCCGGCGCCTTCCGCGCCGCCTGGGCCCGGCTCAACGCGCTGCCGCAGGTGGAAGAAATCTCGCTCATGACCCACTTCAGCGACGCCGACGGGCCGCGCGGCATCGCCCACCAGGTGGCCGCGTTCGAGGCCGCCACCGCCGACCTGCCGGGCGAGCGCACGCTGTGCAACAGCGCGGCGATCCTGCGCCACGCCCGCTCGCCCCTGCGCGGCGACGGCGCGACCACGCTCGCGGCCGACTGGGTGCGCGAAGGCATCGCGCTCTACGGTGGCGCGCCCGACCACCCCGAGCACACCGCGGCCGGCTGGAACCTGCGGCCGACCATGACCCTGTCCAGCCGGATCATCGGCACGCAGCAGCTGCAGCCGGGCGACACCGTGGGCTACGGCTCGGCCTTTGCCGCCGAAGTCCCCATGCGGGTGGGTGTGGTGGCCTGCGGCTACGCCGACGGCTACCCGCGCCACGCGCCCACCGGCACGCCGGTGCTGGTGGCGGGGGTGCGCACCCGGGTGCTGGGCCGCGTCAGCATGGACATGATCGCGGTCGACCTGTCACCGCTGGACGCGGCCGGCGTGCCCTGCGGGATCGGGGCCGAGGTGGTGCTGTGGGGCGTCTCGGCAACGGGCGCGGCGCTGCCGGTGGACGAAGTGGCCGCCGCCGCCGGCACGATCTCGTACGAGCTGCTGTGCGCCGTGGCGGCCCGGGTGCCTTTTGCACTGGATTAGGTCAACACCCCCGCCGCGCTGCGCGCGACCCCCTCGAGGGGGCGATACCAGTCGTCCGGCAAAGCCGGCCCGACGGTATCTCTGGAATGGGGCACTTCGCGCCGGAGAGGCCTGTGGTGTCTGGACCGCTTCATGCGTTGCGGTTCGCGCTCCGGCACGGTGGACCAACTAAGGTGATGCGGGATCGCGCGACTCCGCTTCCGCCGTCCCTCCCTTCTGAACCGCGTGTCTTCACCCCCTCTCCCCCTGGGAGAGGGCTGGGGTGAGGGCGCACGCCTGCCCCATCCTCAAGATCCGGAGAAAAAGCAACACGGAACAGCGGCGCGGGGCGTACCCTGGTTCACATGGCCATCTGCTTGTACCCCTAGGGGTATATATGTATACTACGGGCCGTATAGGAGAAAACCATGCCCGCCCGTTCCCCCCGCTCCCTGTTTCAGCCCCTCAACGCCACCGCGCCGGCACCGGCGCGCGGCTGGCCTGCGCCGCGCCGCGCCGTCTGGGGCGCG
>Ga0156085_1154_pt1 | contig 41247 bp, 32 predicted proteins | sample RifCSPlowO2_02_FD_107738 | JGI IMG/M metagenome (GOLD analysis project Ga0156085, IMG submission 107738) | Burkholderiales bacterium RIFCSPLOWO2_02_FULL_67_64 | reverse complement strand
AGCCGTTCAGGCCACGCTGGGTCCAGCCCTCGCCGATCTGCTTGAGCTGCGGCAACAGCTCGGCCGTGACGGTGGCGCCCTGCAGGCCTTCGGCCACGTCGCTCTGCACGGTGATGGCGAAGTCGCGGTTCTCGCGCCAGATCACGCCGGGCTCCCAGCCGAACACCGGGCGCGCGATCTGCAGCAGCGGAATGCTCTTGCCGCTCGCCGTGGGCAGGTAGGCATTGCCCAGGCTGGTGATGGCGTCGCGCTCGTGCAGCGGCTGGCGCAGCACGATGTCGATCAGCTTGTCGCCGTCGCGGTACTGCCCCACGGTGCTGCCGCTGAGGATGGTGCGCGAGGCCTGTGCGATGGACTCGCTGGACACGCCCAGCGCACGCGCCTTGGTCTGGTCCACGTCCAGGCGCAGCACCTTGACCGATTCGTTCCAGTTGTCGTTCACACCCCGGGTGTGCGGGTTGTCGCGCAGGGCCTGCTTGACCTCGTCGGCCAGGCCGCGCAGCACCGTCGGGTCGTCACCGACCACGCGGAACTGCACCGGGTACGGCACCGGGGGCCCGTTGGGCAGCAGCTTGACGCGGCCGCGCACCTCGGGAAACTCGGTCGCCAGCAGGGCCGGCAGCGCCTGGCGCAGGCGTTCGCGGGTCTTCAGGTCCTGCGGCAACACGATGAGCTGGGACACATTGGTCTGCGGGAAGGTCTGGTCCAGCGGCAGGTAAAAGCGCGGCACGCCCGAGCCGACCCAGGTGCTCACGCTCTTGACGCCCGGCTCGCTGGCCATGCGCGCCTCAATGCGGCGCGCGACCTCGTCGGTGGTGCCGATGCTGCTGCCTTCGGGCAGCCACACATCCACCAGGATCTCGGGCCGGCTCGAATCCGGGAAGAACTGCTGCTGCACCTGGCCCATGCCCACGATGCCCAGCACGAAGGTGCCGATGGTCAGGCCGATGGTGATCCAGCGGTGCTGCACGCACCAGCTCACCAGCGCGCGAAAACGCACGTAGAAGGGTCCGTCGAACACCTCGTGCGCCGGCCCCACATGGGGTTTGACCTTGAGCAGCCGCACACCCAGGTAGGGCACGAACATCACCGCCACGATCCAGGAGATGACCAGCGCGATCACCGTCACAGCGAAGATCGCGAAGGTGTATTCGCCCACGGCCGAGTTCGCCATGCCGATGGGAAGGAAGCCCGTGGCCGTGATCAGCGTGCCGGTGAGCATGGGCATGGCGGTGGCGTCCCAGGTGAAGGTCGCGGCCCGCGCCATGGTGTAGCCCTCTTCCAGTTTGCGCACCATCATCTCCACCGCGATGATGGCGTCGTCCACCAGCAGGCCCAGCGCGATGATGAGCGAGCCCAGCGAGATCTTGTGCAGGCCAATGCCCCAGTAATTCATGGCCAGGAAAGTGATCGCCAGCACCAGCGGGATGGTGATGAACACCACCAGACCGGGCCGCACGTCCAGCACGAAACGGCGCAGGCCCCGGCCACCTTCGCGCCGGTGCAGCCCCAGCGCCAGGAAGCTGACCGCCAGCACGATCGCCACCGCCTCGATCAGCACCCTGACGAATTCGTTGACCGAATTGGTCACCGCGCTCGGCTGGTCCTGCACCTGCACCAGCGCCATGCCCGCGGGCAGCTCGCGCTCGATGTCGGCCACGACCTGTTTGAGCGCTTCGCCCAGCGCGATGATGTCGCCGCCCTTCGCCATGGAGATGCCCAGGGCGATGCTGTCCTGGCCGTTGTGGCGCACCATCACCTGCGCCGGGTCCACGTAGCCCAGGCGGATGTCGGCGATGTCGCCGAGCCGGATCTGGGTGCCGTTGGCGGCGCGGATGGGCATGGCGCGCAACTGCTCCACCGACTGGAAGGCCCCGCCCACGCGCACCTGCACCACGTCGTGCGGCGCCTGCACCGTGCCGGCGGATTCGATGGCGTTCTGCTGCCCCAGCGCGGCCAGCACCTGCTGCACGTCCAGCCCCAGGGTGGCCACCCGCTGGTGCGAGATTTCCACGTAGAGCTTTTCGTCCTGCACGCCGAAGAGCTCGACCTTGTTGACGTCCTTCACGCGCAACAGCTGCTGGCGCACGCGGTCGGCCACCTGCTTCTTGTCGGCCGGCGAAAACCCGTCGCCCTGCAGCGCGTAGATGACACCGAAGACGTCGCCAAACTCGTCGTTGAAGAACGGCCCGACCACGCCTTGCGGCAGTGTGCCGCGCATGTCGCCCACCTTCTTGCGCGCCGTGTACCAGCTCTGCTGCACCTCGACCGGCGGCGACGAGTCCTTGAGCTGGAACAGGATCAGCGCTTCGCCCGGCTTGGAGTAGCTGCGGATCTTGTCCGCGTAGGGCACTTCCTGCAGCGTCTTCTCGATCCGGTCGGCCACCTGCTCGGCCACCTGTTCGGCGGTCGCGCCCGGCCAGTAGGCCCGCACCACCATGGCACGGAAGGTGAACGGTGGGTCCTCGTCCTGACCGAGCTGGAAGTAGGCCGCCACGCCCAGCAGCATCAGCACGATCATCAGGTAGCGCGTGAAAGCCTGGTGGTCCAGCGCCCACTGCGAGAGGTTGAAACGCGACACCCAGGAGGTGGCGCCGTCGGTGGGGTTCGAGAGGTTCGGGGAGGTCGGATGCATGGCGTCGCTCACTGGACCCGGGCGCCGGTGAAACGCGTGACCTTCTGGCCCGGCGACAGCACATGCACACCGGCGGCCACCACCTCGTCGCCCGGCTTCAGGCCGGCGGCGATCACCACCTCGTTGCCATCGGCGCCGGCCACCTCCACCGGGCGCACCTTGACCGTGCCGCTGGCGGCGTCAAACAGCCACACCGCGCTGCCCTGCTTGTCGCCCTCGGTCGAGCGCATCAGCGCGCTGGTCGGCAGCTTGATGGCGGCCGGCGCGGCGCTCTGCCCGTTGGGGGCCAGCGTCACATGGGCGGTGGCGCCCAGCGGCGCCTGCGCGTCGGCCGGCAGCGAGAGCTTGACCTGGTAGGTGCGGGTGACCGGGTCGGCACTGGCCGCCACCTCCCGCACCTCGGCGGTCAGCGCGGCGTCGGCCATTGCGGCGCCGGTCGATGCCGAACGCCACAGGCGCACCTGCGCCGTCTGACCGCGGCGCACCTGCGCCAGCTGGTCTTCGGGCACGGCGAACACCACGTCGCGGGCACCGTCGCGCGCGATGCGCACCACCGGCGTGCCTGCGGCCACCACCTGGCCCGCCTCGGCCTCCACCGCCACCACCACGCCCGCGCCGTCGGCCAGCAGCCGGGCGTACCCGGCCTGGTTGCCCTGCACCGCACCCTGGGCCCGGGCCTGGCGCAGGCTGGCCTCGGCCGCCTGCAGCGTGGCCTGGCGGCGCTCGATTTCCGCGCCACTCACAAAGCCCTGCGCCTTCAGGTCGGTGAACCGCTTCAGGTCGGCCGCCGCCAGATCGCGCTGGGTCTGGGCCGCGCTCACCTGCGCCTGGGCGGCCTGGCTGGCCAGCGCCAGATCGCTCGCATCCAGCTGGGCCAGCAACTGACCGGCCTGCACCCGTTGCCCGACCTCGGCCGGGCGCTGCACCAGCTTGCCCCCCACCCGAAAGCCCAGCCGCGACTCCACCCGCGCCTTGACCTCGCCCGCGTACTCGCTGCGGGCGTTCACCGAGCCCACGCTCACGGTCATCAACTTGACCGAACGGATGGGCGGCTGCGGCGCCTCGGGCCGCGAACAGGCCGACAGCACCAGGGCTGCGGTCACGATGAGGGCAAAGTGCGGTGTTTTCATGGTCGGACTGGGCGTACGAGGGTGGAATTGGCCGGCGAATTGTGGGGAAAACAGACAGCCGAATACACGGCCTGGTCCGGATTCTACTAATGACTGACCGGTTAGTAATAAAAATTGTAGTTCAATGCAGGGGCTCTGCCCTCCGCATCGCGCCCGCCACGATGCACGAAACGGGTCTTTTGTGGAATAAACCGCTGCTCATCTCTGCAACGCCGCCACCTTCACCGGGCGGCATTCACCCCCTCACCCATGTCCACCCCCTCCCCGATACCACCCGCCAGCGAGGCCACCCCGCTCACCGCGGGCGTGGGGCACTACGAGAACTTCCCCGTGGCGTCCTGGCTCTGCCCGCCGCGCCTGCGCCCGGCCGTGATGGCGATCTACCACTTCGCCCGCACGGCCGACGACATCGCCGACGAGGGCGATGCCAGCGCCGAGCAGCGCCTGGCCGAGCTGGCGGCGTTCCGGCAGGCGCTCGAAGCCTGCCTGGCCGACCCGCCGGGCGCTCCCACCACCGGGCGCTGGCCCCACATTTTTGGCCCACTGGGCCAGGCGGTGCGCGAACACGCCCTGCCCGGCGCGCTGCTGCACGACCTGATCAGCGCGTTTGAACAGGATGTGCGCCACACCGCCAGCGGCCACCGCTACGCCAGCACCGCCGAGCTGCTTGACTACTGCCGCCTCTCGGCCAACCCGGTGGGTCGCCTGCTGCTGCACCTTTACGGCATCGGCGACCCGGCCTCGCTGCAACACAGCGACCAGATCTGCAGCGCCCTGCAGCTCATCAACTTCTGGCAGGACCTGAGCGTGGACCTGCCGCGCGCCCGGTATTACCTGCCGGCCGACGCCCTGCAGCGCCATGCGCTGGCGATCGAAGACTTCCTGCCCGGCGCACCGGCCCCGGCGCAGGGCGGCCCCTGCGCGCAGCAGGCCCTGGTCAGCGAACTCTGCGCCCAGGCCCGTGGGCTGATGCAGATGGGCGCCCCGCTGGTGCACCGCGTGCCCGGGCGCGCCGGCTGGGAACTGCGCCTGGTGGTGCAAGGCGGCCTGCGCACGCTCGATGCGATTGCAGAGCGGGCGTACCGCAGCTGGCAGACCCGGCCCAAGCTGGGCCGCGCCGACCTGCCCCGGTTGATCTGGCGCGCCCTGTGGATGTAAAACCCCCTCTTTTTGGCCCGCGCCGGCCTCTCACCCCACCATAAAAATGAAACCTCAGGAAGCCACCATGCCCACCCGCCCCGCCCGCCCCACCCCTCTGCGCCACACGCCGGCCCTGGCCGCGCTGCTTTTCGGCCTGGCCTGCGCCAGCGCCTGGGCCCAGGGTAGCGCCCCGCCCCCCGCCAACGCCCCCGCCCCGTCGGCACCGGCACGCGCCCGGGTGGACGTGGCCCGGCTCGACAGCGTGTGGCTGCGGCCCGAGCGCGAGGCGCCGGCCAGCGTGGTGGCGCGCAACGAATCGCGGCTCTCGGCCGAGGTTTCGGGCACGCTGCAGCGCTGGACCGCCGACGTGGGCGCGCAGGTCGCGCGCGGGCAGGTGCTGGCGCAGATCGATCCGGTGGACCACCAGTTGGCCGTGCAGCGCGCCCAGGCCGCGCTGGACGCCTCCACCGCGCGGCTGAAACTGGCCCAGGCGCAGCTGCGGCGCTCGCGCGAACTGGTGGCGCAGGGCTTTTTCTCGCAGGAAGCGCTGGCCCAGCGCGAGACCGAAGTCGCGCTGGTGCAGACCGAGGTCAGCGCCAACCGCGCCCAGCTCGCCACCGCGCAGCGCCAGCGGGCCAAGACCACGCTGCGTGCGCCGTTCGCGGGCAGCGTGAAGGAGCGGCTGGCGCAGACCGGCGAGGCGGTGGCTCCCGGCAGCGTGCTGTATGTCTTGAGCGAATCGGGCGCGGCCGAACTGCAGGCCACGCTCAGCCCGGCCGACGTGCCCGGGCTGCGCGCGGCCAAGGCCGTGCGCTTCGAGGCCCAGGGGCTGCGGCACGCGGCGCGGCTGCTGCGCGTGGGCAGCACCCTCAGCGCAACGGCCCGCACGCAGACCGCGCGCCTGGCCTTCGAGCCCGGCGCCGCCGCCCCCGCAGCGGGCACCAGCGGCACCCTGCGCTGGCAGGAAGCGCGGCCCCATCTGCCGCCGGCCCTCATGGTGCGCCGGGGTTCGGCGCTGGGAGTGTTCGTGCGGCAGGGCACGGGTGCCCAGGCCAGCGCGCGCTTCGTGCCGCTGCCCGGTGCCCAGGAAGGCCGCGCCAGCGCGGTCGATCTGCCCGCCGACACGCCGGTGATCGTGCGTGGCCAGGCCGCGCTGCAGCACGGCCAGCCGATCGACCCGCAGGCCGCCAGCGGCGCGACGAACTGAGCCGGGGCGCCCCATGAGCTTCCTGCGCTCCCTCGTCACCAACCACCCACTGGCCAACATCGCCTTCGTGGTCGTGCTGCTGCTCGGCCTGGTCAGCTACAACACCATGCCCCGCGAGCAGGACCCGGAGATCAACTTCAACTGGGTCAGCGTCTCGGCCGTGCTGCCCGGCGCCAGCGCCGAAGAGGTCGAACGCCTGGTCACCAACCCGCTGGAGGACGGCATCAAGGGCGTGGCCGACGTGCGCTTCGTGGTCTCCAACTCGCGCGAGAACATCGCCAGCCTGCTGGTGCGCTTTCGCGAGATCAACGAACGCACCTTCGACAAACGCATGGCCGATCTGCGGCGCGAAATCCAGAACAAGGCGTCGAGCGAGCTGCCGCGCGAGGCCAAGGACCCGATGATCCTGGAAATCACCACCAGCAACGGTTTCCCAACCGCCGCGCTGATGCTGACCGGCCAGGCCGACGACGAAGCCCTGCGCCTGAACGCGCGGCGCATCAAGGGCGACCTGGAGCGCATCGCCGGCGTGGACCAGGTCTACGCCTCGGGGCTGCGCGACCCCGAACTGCTCGTGAGCCCGAACGCCCAGGCGCTCGCCGCGCGCGGCCTGCTCGCCTCCGACGTGGCCGACGCGGTGTCGGCCTGGTGGCGCGACACCTCCGGCGGCACGCTCAAGACCCGCAACGGCGCCTGGTCCATCAGCGTCAAGGGCGTGCTCACCGACCCGCAGGCGCTCGAGGGCCTGCCCGTGGTCTCGGCCACACGCCCCGGTGTCTCGGCCCGGTTGGGCGAGGTCGCGCGCATCGAACGCGCGCGCGCCCCGGCCGCGCAATACGCCGCCACCGACGGGCACAACGCCGTGTCGCTCGCGGTCACCAAGAAGTCGCGCACCAACACGCTGGAGCTGGTGGACCGGCTCAAGGCCTTCATCGAAGCCCAGAACCCGGTGCTCGCCGCCTCCGGCCTGCAACTGGCGCTGACCGACGACCAGACCGTGCCCACGCGCGAGGCCATCGGCGTGATGCAGACCAACGCGCTGTACGGCGTGACCATGGTGCTGGCCGTGTGCTGGCTGTTCCTGGGCTGGCGCATCGGCGTGCTGGTGGCCGTGGGCATCCCGTTTTCGCTCATGGGCACCTTCGCCGTGCTCGACGCCCTGGGCCACACGGTCAACGTCTCGGTGCTGCTGGGCGTGGTGATCGCGCTGGGCATGCTGGTGGACGACGCGGTGGTGGTGGTCGAGTCCATCTTCTACCGCATGCAGCGCGGCCAGGAGACCCTGAGCGCCAGCCTGGACGCGGTCGTCGAGGTGTGGAAACCGGTGGTGGCTTCGGTGGCCACCACCATGGCGGCGTTTCTGCCGCTCATGCTGCTGCCCGGCATCGTCGGCAAGTTCATGTTCGTGATCCCCTTCGTGGTCACGCTGGCGCTGCTGATCTCGCTGGTCGAGGCGTTCTGGATGATGCCGGTGCACGTGAGCGCGATCGGCCTGCGCTTTGACCAGCGCTCGCGTGTGCAGGCCTGGCGCGAACGCTTCAACCGCGGCATCCGCCTGCGCTACGGCCAGGCGCTGGCGTATGTGCTGCGCCGCCCCGGGCGCTTCGCGCTGCTCAGCACCGCGGCCGTGGCGGCGGCGGTGGCGCTGCTCGTCGTCGGCGTGATCCGGGTGCAGTTCTTCGCCTTCGACCCGATCCGCGCCTTCTACGTCAACGTGGACATGCCCCAGACCGCGTCGCTGGAGGACACGCTGGCCGAGACCCAGCGCGTGGAAGCCGTGGTGCGCCAGCAGCTGCGCGGCATCGGTCCAGAGAGCGAGGCGCGCGCGGTGACCTCCGTCGCCGGGCTCAAGTTCACCGACACCGAGCCGGTCTACGGCGATCTCTACGGCCAGGTGTTCGTCTCGCTGAACCCACGCACCGACGACGCGCGCGAAGTCACCGCGGTGGTCGAAGGCATGCGCCAGACCGTCGAAGGCATGGACGGCCCGGGCCGCAAGAGCTTCACCGTGCTGGCAGGCGGCCCGCCCGCGGGCAAGGCCATCAGCGTGAAGGTGCGCGGGGACGACTTCGAGCAGATCCAGCGCGCGGCCGATGCGCTCAAGGCCATCGTCGCGGCCGTACCGGGCGCCAAGGACGTGCAGGACGACAACCAGCCCGGCCGCGCCCAGCTGCAGCTGCGGCTGGACCACGACGCCGTGCGCGACGCCGGCCTGAACGCGGCCCAGGTGGCGCGCCTGGTGCGCTTGGCGGTGGACGGCGAGGTGGTGGCCTTCACCCGCATCGAAGGCGACAAGATCGAGCTGCGCGTGCGCTCCGACCAGGCCCTGCGCGGCGGCGACCAGCTGCGCACCGACCCGGCCAGCCTGCTGGACGAACCGGTCGCCCTGCCCAACGGCCAGACCACGCGCCTGGGCGCGCTGGTGCAGGCCCAGGTGGAGCCCGGCCGGGGCTTTATCCGCCACTACAACCTGCGCCGCACCATCACGGTCGAGGCCAACCTGGACAAGGAGATCACCGACACCAAGGTGGCCAACGACGCCATCAAGGCCGGCTGGGAAGCCATCCGCGTGCAGCACCCGGGGGTGGACCTGGACTTCTCGGGCGAGCTCGAAGACATCGAAGAAAGCCTGGCCGCCATGCAGGTGCTGTTCCTGCTGGGCCTGGGCCTGATCTACCTGATCCTGGCGGCGCAGTTCAAGAGCTACTGGCAGCCGCTCATGATCCTGGTGACCGTGCCGCTGGCCTTCACCGGCGTGGCCTATGGGCTGGCGATCTCGAACAACCCGCTCTCGCTCTACACGCTGTACGGCGTGATCGCGCTCACCGGCATCGCGGTGAACTCGGCCATCGTGCTGATCGACGCGGCCAACGACCGCATGGCGCGTGGCATGAGCACCATCCACGCCATCGTGCAGGCGTCGCGCCGCCGGGTGGTGCCCATCCTGATCACCACCACGACCACCATCGGCGGCCTGTTCTCCCTGGCCTTCGGCATCGGTGGCCACAGCCTGCTCTGGGGCCCGGTGGCCGCCAGCATCGTCTGGGGGCTGGCCTTCTCCACCGTGCTGACGCTGTTCGTCGTGCCCATGCTCTACCTGGCGTTCATGCGCGGGCGGGACCGGGCGCGCCAGCCGCAGCGCCGAAGGTGGTGGCGCCGGCGCACGGCCCCCGCATGAGCGCCGCCCGGCCGTCCCGAAGGCGCTCAGCCCCGCAGTGCGCAGCACGGAGGGTAGTCCAGTGAACCCGGCCGGGGCGATGGCGCGCCTGTTTACACTCAGGCAACCTTGCCCCGAGCCCATGACCCCTCAAGACTACGTCCAGCAAAAAGCCGCTGCCTCGGGCAGCAGCTTTTATTACGCCTTCCTCTTCCTGCCACCGGAGCGGCGCGCCGCGATCACGGCCTTCTACGCCTTCTGCCGCGAGGTGGACGACGTGGTCGACGAGGTGAGCGACCCGGGCGTGGCGCAGAACAAGCTGGCCTGGTGGCAGCACGAAGTGAACCAGTCCTTTGCGGGCCATGCGCAGCACCCGGTGATGCGCGCGCTGATGCCGCAGGCCGCGGACTTCGGCATCGAAGCCCGCCATCTGCTCGCCGTCATCGATGGCTGCCAGATGGACCTGGACCAGAACCGCTACCTCGACTTCGCCAACCTGCAGCGCTACTGCCACCTGGTGGCCGGCGTGGTGGGTGAGGTGGCCGCCGGCATCTTCGGCCAGACGCAGGCGCAGACCACCGACTACGCGCACCGGCTCGGCCTGGCGTTCCAGCTCACCAACATCATCCGCGACGTCGGCGAAGACGCAGCGCGCGGGCGCATCTACCTGCCGGTCAACGAACTGCAGCGCTTCGACGTGAAGGCGCACGAGCTGCTCAAGCGCGGCGCCGCGCCTGGCACCGATGTGGAAGACTTCCAGCGGCGCTTTCGCGCGCTGATGCAGTTCCAGTGCGAACGCGCCCTGAAGACCTACGACGAGGCCCTGGCCCTGCTGCCCGAAGCCGACCGCCGCGCGCAGAAGCCGGGCCTGATGATGGCCAGCATCTACCGCACCCTGCTGCAGGAGATCGCCGCCGATCCGCTGCTGGTGCTGAGCCAGCGCGTAAGCCTGACGCCGCTGCGCAAGTTCTGGCTGGCGTGGAAGGTGCAAGCCTTGGGTCGACTTTGAGCGCACGACTGGCCATCGTCGGCGCGGGCTGGGCCGGCATGGCTGCGGCCGTGGCCGCCGCCGAGGCGGGCGTCGACGTGACCGTGTTCGAAGCCACCCGGGCCCTCGGCGGCCGTGCCCGCGCATTGCATGTGCACCGGCCCGACGGCGTGCCGCTCACACTGGACAACGGACAACACATCCTGATCGGCGCCTACAGCGAAACCCTGGCGCTGATGCAGCGCGTGGGCACCGACCCGGCGCAGGCGCTGCTGTGCCTGCCACTGGCCCTGCCCTACCCCGATGGCAGCGGTCTGCGGACCCCCGCCTGGGCCGCGCGCTGGCCCGCGCCACTCGATGCCCTGGCCGCCATCGCCAGCGCGCGCGGCTGGCGCTGGGGCGAGCGGCTGGCGCTGATCCGCGCCTCGCTGGGCTGGCAGGCAGGGGGTTTCGTCTGCGCCCCTCAACTGACCGTGGCCGCGCTGTGCGCCCGGCTGCCCGCACGCGTGATGGACGAACTGATCGAACCGCTGTGCGTCTCGGCCCTGAACCTGCCGGCCCGCGACGCCAGCGCGCAGGTGTTCCTGCGCGTCATGCGCGACGCCTTGTTTGGCCGGGGCTTTGGCGGCTGGGCCGCGTCGAGCCTGCTGCTGCCGCGCACCGATCTCTGCGCCCTGTTTCCGCAGGCCGCCGCGCGCTGGCTGCAGACACGGCACACCAACACCACCAGGGTCGTAGAGGGCGCCCGCGTGATGGGCCTGCAGCACCAGGCCCCCGGCTGGCGCCTGAGCGGCCAGCGCCAGGGCGAGGCTTTCGACGAAACCTTTGACCAGGTGATCTGGGCCACCGCCGCCGGCCCGGCCGCGCAGGCCATGGCGCAGGCCGCGGCGCACACGCCCGTTGCCGACACCGCCGACCGGCTGCGCACTTGGGCCCACGACGCTGCCGCGCTCGACTTCACCGCCATCACCACCGTCTACACCTGGGCGCCCGGCGTTCGCCTGGCCGCGCCCATGCTCGCGCTGCGCGCCGAGCCCGACGCCCACGCGGCTCCGGCGCAGTTCGTGTTCGACCGCGGCCAGCTCGCCCCGCAGGACCCGGCCGCGCAGGGCGTGCTGGCGTTCGTGATCAGCGCCAGCGAGGGCGAGCGCGACGCGCTGCAGGCGCGCGTGTTGCAGCAGGCGGCGCGCCAGCTCGGGCTGAGCGGCCTGCAGCCGATCCAGACCGTGGTGGAAAAACGCGCCACCTTTGCCTGCACCCCGAGCCTGCGGCGCCCGGCACAGGCCATCGCACCGGGCCTGTGGGCGGCGGGCGACTACGTGGACGGGCCGTACCCGGCCACGCTGGAAGGCGCGGTGCGCAGCGGTCTGGCGGCGGCGGCACGGGTCCGCTGACCCCGGTTTGACGTCCGCGCTTGCGCGGCGCCCCAATCCGCGCATCATGGTCACACCGAACCCGAGGGACCCTGTTCATGACCACCACCCGCCTTGCCCCCGAGCAACTGAGCCTGCGCATCGACCCCGCCTCGCTGGGCTTTGACGACACCTCCGCGCTGCCCACCGGCACCCTGCCCTGGATCGGCCAGGAACGCGCCGAAACCGCCGCGCGCTTCGGCCTGGCGATGGACCAGCCCGACTACAACCTGTTCGTGCTGGGCGAGGTGGGCAGCGGGCGCGCCACGCTGCTGCGGCAGCTGACGAAGGCGGTGGCCGCCGAGCGCCCGGTGCCGCCCGACCTGTGTTACCTGCACAACTTCGACGCCCCCGAGCGCCCGCGCGCCCTGCGCATGCCCGCCGGCCAGGGGCGCGAGCTGCGCCAGCTCATGGGCAAGCTCTCGCGTTTCCTGCAGAGCGAGATCCCGCAGCGCCTGAGCAGCGAGGACTTCAAGGCCGAGAGCGAGCGCATCCAGAACGCCTACCAGGCCGAGGAGGCCAAGGCCTATGTCGAGCTCGACGCCTTCGCCGAGGCGCGCAGCTTCAACCTGTTTCGCGAGTCGGGCCATCTGGTCTTCACCCTCATCGGTGAAAAAGGCGCCGCGCTGACCGAAGCCGAGGCCCGCGCGCTCTCCAAGGACCGGCGCGCCGAGATCGACAAGGCCGAACAGGAGCTGCGCGACGAGATCACACGCTTCCTGGAAAAGACCCGCCCCATGCTGCGGGTGATGAACGAGGGCCTGGCCGCGCTGCGCCGCCAGACCGTCAAGCCCCTGCTCGACCACGAGCTGCAGAACATCCGGGTGAGCCTGAAGAAACAGATCAAGGACTCCGTCAAGCTCGGGAGCTACCTTGACCAGGTGCAGCACGACGTGCTCGAACACATCGAACTCTTCATCGCGCAGGACAGCGACGACGAGGCGCGCCAGGAAGCGCTGGCCCAGCTGCTGCTGGGCTACCGCGTCAACCTGGTGGTGGACAACGCCGACCTGTCGGGCGCGCCGGTGATCGCGGAAGACAACCCGGTGTTCCACATGCTCTTTGGCCGCATCGAGTACCAGGCCGAAGAGGACGTGATGATGACCGACTTCTTCCGCGTGCGCGCGGGCAGCCTGATCCGCGCCCACGGCGGTTTTCTGCTGCTGCACCTGCGCGATCTGCTGGCCGACGAACTGGTGTGGGAAAAGCTGCGCCGCTTCATGCGCTCGGGCCGGGTGCAGATCGAGGAACCCGGCAGCTCGCTGATGCCCATGGCGGCCGTCTCGCTGCACCCCGAGGCGGTGGACGTGGAGGCCAAGATCGTGCTGATCGGATCGGTGGACGAGTACTACGCGGTGCAGGAGGCCGACCCCGAGTTCGCGCGCCACTTCATGGTCAAGGTGGATTTCGCCGAGAGCTTCCCGGCCAGCGACGAGACCCGCGCGGCCAGCGCGCTGTTCGTGGCCCACACCTGCCGCAAGCTCGGCCTGCCCCACCTGTCGGCGCCGGCCGTGGCCCGCCTGGTCGAGGACGCCCACCGCCAGGTGGACGACCAGACGCGCCAGAGCGCCATCTTCGCGCGCACCGAGGCGCTGGTGGCCGAGAGCGCGGGCATGTGCCGCGCGCGCGGCGTCAGCCGGGTCGAGCTGAAGGACGTGGACGCGGCGCTGGACGCACGGCGCCAGCGCCACAACTACCCCGAACAGCGCCTGCGCGAGTCCATCGCCGAGGGCGAGCGCCTGATCACGCTGCGCGGCGAGCAGGTGGGCCAGATCAACGGCCTGACCCAGATCGACCTGGGCGACTGGCGCTTTGGCCTGCCGGTGCGCGTGAGCGCGCGCACCCACGCGGGCACGCAGGGCCTGCTCAACATCGAACGCGAGGTCGAGATGTCGGGCCCCATCCACGACAAGGGCGTGCTGATCCTGCACAGCTACCTCACGGCCCTGTTCGCGCACCTGGCGCCGCTGGCGCTCAACGCCTCCATCGTGTTCGAGCAGGAGTACCACGGCGTGGAGGGCGACTCGGCCTCGTGCGCCGAACTGTTCGCCGTGCTCTCGGCGCTCTCGGGTGTGCCGCTCAACCAGGGCATCGCGGTCACGGGCGCGCTCAACCAGCACGGCGAGGTGCTGCCGGTGGGCGGCATCAACGAAAAGATCGAAGGCTGGTTTCGCGTCTGCGAAGCCTCGGGTCTGGACGGCCACCAGGGCGTGCTGATGCCCGCGCGCAACCTGCGCCACCTGATGCTGGAGCGCCCCGTGATCGAGGCCGTGGAACAGGGCCGCTTCCACATCCACACCGCCGCCCACCTGAGCGACGGGCTGGAGCTGCTGACCGGCCTGCCCTCGGGCCTGCCGTTAGCGCCTGCGGCGGAGGTGGACTACCCGGCCGAGAGCGTGCTCGGGCGCGCACAGCAGACCCTGCAGGCCTACCGCCGCGCCTGCCAGCGCGCCGGGTCGGCGGGGCGGTCACGCCGGTCTCGGCCGTGACGGGGTCGGCAGGAACCGTCAGCCCGCCGCCTTCACCGCCACATGCGCAGGGCGCTCGACGCAGCGCCGGACCCAGTGGTGCGTGAGCGGGTGCGCGGCCATGAGTTCGCGCGCCGGCCTGGCCCAGTTCAGCACGCTGGCCACACACAGGTCGGCCACCGTGAAGCGGTCCGCCGCCAGATGGCTTTCGCCACGCGCGTGCTGCTGCCGCAGGTGCTGCTCGATCACGCGCAGCGGCACGGTCAGGCGTTTTTCGGCAGCGGCGGCCAGCTCGGGCTTGCGCCGCTCGGCCGGCATCGCCATGCGGTGCATCAGCACGGTGAGCGCGTCGGCTTCGAGTTCGTTGACGGCCCAGAAGCTCCAGCGCAGCGCCTCGGCGTCTTCGCGCGCGGTGGCGGGCGTGATGCTGTGGCCGTCGGGCTGGCCGTGGTGGCGCGCGATGTAGAGCGCGCAGGCCATGCTTTCCCAGACCACGATCTCACCGCCCTGCTCCGGGGGCTGCTGATCGACCACCACCGGGATGTGGCCGTTGGGGTTGAGGGCCAGGAAACCGGGGCTGCGCGTCGCACCGCCCTGATAGGGCGTGGGCACGTGGGTGAAGTCCAGGCCGAGTTCGGTCGCGGCCCAGAGCGGGCGCACCGCGCGCGAAGCGGCGATGCCGTGGATGGTGAGGCCCATGGTGAAACGAAGGGGGAGTTCAGCCGAGCGCGCGGCACAGGGCCAGCAGCTCGGTCACGGTGATGTGGGGCGCCAGCGGCGCGTGCGCCCAGGCGTGGCCCTCGCGGTTCACCCAGGCGAGCTGCATGCCGGCCTGGAGCGCACCCACGCCGTCCAGATGGGCGTCGTCCCCGATGTGCAGCACCTGCGAGGCCTCCACGCCCGCGGCCTGCGCGGCGGCGTGGAAGATGCGGGCGTCGGGCTTGGCCGCGCCGAAGCCGTGCGCGTTGAGCGAGGCCCGGAAATGCGCGCCGATGCCCACGCGGTGCACGTCGGCGTTGCCGTTGGACACCGCCACCACCGGGTAGCGGCTGCTCAGCCATTCCAGCGCGGGCAGCGCGTCGTCGAACAGCTCCACGCGGTGCCGCTCGGCAAAGAACACCTCGAACGCCGGCTCGGCCAGCGCCGGGTCGTCGCCCGCGCGCCGCAGCACCAGGCGGATCGACTCGCGGCGCAACCCGCTCATGTCGTGCGCCAGATCGGGCCGGGTGGTGCTCATCTGGTTGCGCAGCTCGCGCAGCGTGCCCGGCGCGGCGCACAGCGCAGCGGTGGCCGGCGCGTGCTCGGTCAGCCAGGCCTGCAGCGCGTCTTCGGCGCGGGCGATGGCGGGCCAGATCGGCCAGAGCGTGTCGTCCAGATCGAGCGTGATGGCGCGCACACGGCTGGTGTCGAGGCCGAGGTCCGGCACGATGGCGGACGCGTCCGCTGGGGCGCGGCTCTCGGTGGTTTGCGAGGGCGTGGGGGTGGCGGCGTTCATGTGTGCGGGAGAATAGCGCATGCCTTTCCAACCAGAACCCCCGATCCCGCATGGCCAGGCGGCGCGCACGGCCATCGTGCTGTGCAATCTGGGCACCCCCGACGAAGCCACCGCCCCCGCCCTGCGCCGCTACCTCGCGGAGTTCCTGGGCGACCACCGCGTGGTGGAGATCCCCAAGCCGATCTGGTGGCTGATCCTGCACGGCATCATCCTGCGCACCCGGCCGGCCAAGTCGGCCGCGAAGTACGCCAGCGTCTGGATGCCCGAGGGATCACCGCTCAAGGTGTGGACCGAAAGGCAGGCCACGCTGCTGCGCGGCTACCTGGGCGAGCGCGGCCACCAGGTGACGGTGCGCTACGCCATGCGCTACGGCAACCCGTCCATCCCCGCCGTGCTCGACGAACTCAAGGCCCAGGGCACCACGCGCGTGCTGATCGTGCCGGCCTACCCGCAGTACAGCGGCACCACCACCGCCAGCGTGTTCGACGCGGTGGCCACCTGGGGCCTGAAGGTGCGCCATCTGCCCGAGCTGCGGTTCATCAACCGCTACCACGACGACGCCGGCTACATCGAAGCCCTGGCCAAAAAGGTCCGCGCGCACTGGATGCACCACGGCCAGGCCGACCAGCTGGTGATGAGCTTTCACGGCGTGCCTGAGCGCACCCTGCACCTGGGCGACCCCTACCACTGCGAGTGCCAGAAGACGGCGCGCCTGCTGGCCGAGCGCCTGGGGCTGGCGAAAGACCGCTACAAGCTCACGTTCCAGTCGCGCTTCGGCAAGGCCAAATGGCTGGAGCCCTACACCGAACCCACGCTGATCGCGCTCGCGCAGCAGGGCGTGAAGAGCGTGGACGTGGTCTGCCCCGGCTTCACCAGCGACTGCCTGGAAACGCTGGAAGAGATCAACATGGAAGCCCGCGAAGCCTTCCTGCACGCGGGTGGCCAGGCGTTCAACTACATCGATTGCCTCAACGACAGCCCGGACTGGATCCGCGCCCTGACCGATCTGGCCGACCGGCATCTGCAGGGCTGGCCGACGAAGCTGGCGGATGACCCGATGCAGTTGACGGCGAGCCGGGAGCGGGCGCTGGCTCGGGGGGCGAAGGATTGAGGACGCTTGGAATTCGATTGCCGGATTTATCGAATCTGTTGTACCTACCCCTGACTACTGCGGAGTTGCTTAGTCGCTTGATTTCAAAGAGCTTTCCTGGATGCGAAGGGACTTTGTTTAACAGCAGCAGCTGTGAGCATCCGGCGTTTTGCTTCTTAATCAATTTAAGGCCACAGGAGCATGCATGACCGCATCCACAGGAATTGACCGTCTCTTACTAAATATGCCCGTTGACTTTGAGATTAACGGAAGAATTTTTTGGCAATTACGGGAAATTCTTGGTGACAACTTCTTTCTAATCGGGTTTCGCGATGAAGAAACAAAGGAAAAATTTTCCAACGTCGTCCTGGATGTCATGCTCAAGCTTCATTCAATGCGCTATCACGTGGACAACTTCAAACAAATAGAAGAACAGTACTTAAAGAGCATCGAGACATCTGAGCAGGGGATCTTCCGCACGCATCGAATGCTATTCGAGTTTGAAGCTTTTCTCTTTCAGTTAAAGAGCACACTTGACATCACCGTGAAGGTACTCAGCGTGTTTCTCCCAAACCGCTTCCCAACTAAGACATTCCGGGGCAAAGGGGTAGCACTTTGCGCAAGTCTTGAGAAATACAAGCACGATAAAACTTGCAAAACAGACTTAGCGGACAATCTGATAGGCGTGATCTGTGATGATCGAGAAGCATGGCTTGAACACGCAATCTCACTGAGAGATGACATCGGTCACTACAGAACTCTTGCAGAATTCAACTATCACGCAGTCAATCACGGTACAACACGCAAAATCACAAAACCACAGATTGCCGGAATGCCTCCTCTCGAATACATGCAACTCACGTTTCAGAACTGTATAGAATTCGTTCAGGACTTCCTGTGCATTGCAGTTGCCCTGGCTATCCCAAGTCAATTTGGCCTGTCCGGCGCAAACCCAAACATAGGCGAGCCAATCGCACAGTACATAAAGTACGGTCTTGGCATCCGGTCTGCAGCCTAACTCAGGCGTTGAGTTGCAAAGCATGTCCCTCTCAGACACTGTCTCTTCGGTCCTGCGGAATGCCATCGCTCATCTTGCCGATGCTGCAATTCCTGTCTTTACCTTCGCGCTGTACTTTGACCACGAGTCGAGCGCGGTCTCGGTATGCGCCGACACAGAGGAGAGTTCAAACCGTCTTGTGTCGAACATGAATAGCTACAACACAAAGCACTTCCACAACGCCGTCTCGAGCGCAGACCTAGAGATGGCTGCCCTATGGCAGGCAAACATCGGGCGAAGCCTGTCTCTGGGCGACTTCGCAGTCGTCGACCTGTGCCGCTCTGAATTGCCTGACGTCACCCAAAACGACTCACTGTTTCTGACCATGGTGCGGTGCCTGGTCGCCGTCGAGAAGGATGTGCTTTCGTTGACCACGAGACCCGAGAGGTTGCTCTTCGCCTGCTCGGGCAAAGATAAAGAAGTTGCTTATGTCTGGTCCGCCAGCGGCGACGCCTGACAGGGCTCTACTGCAGCCGACCTGCTGCAGCGTGCCGCCACTCACAGCCGGGCATGCCCTTTGGGCCTTCTGGCCTGATCGCTCCTGGCGTCACGCCTCCGCTGGCGGCTGATCTCTAGGACAACAAACAACCCCATGAGCCTGACCCGCTTCTATTGCCCGCAAAAATACGCGCCGGGAAATGCGCTTGTGAATTGGTCCGGGCGCCCTCTTGAGGACTTGGTGACTTACGCCGAAACGTACCGGTCTGCCGCTTGTAGGCTCGTTCAGGCGCAGCAGAGCCTGAATCTCAACGCTCCGGACCAACAAGCACTGCCAATCCTCTATCTCTACAGACACTCGCTCGAACTCTTCCTCAAGTCAATCGTCTACCACGCCGCAACGCTCTCCATCTCGGAGACAGAACTCCCGATTGCGCTGCCCCGACTCTGGAGAGAGCACTCCCTGCTAAAGCTGCAAAAGATGGCTCGACCCGTGCTTGATATCGCGCGCTGGCCCTCGGTAGACACTGAGGAACTTGCAACTCGTCTTGCCACGACGTCCGCGGCCATCGACTCCGTCGATAGTGGTTCGTATGCCTTTCGATACCCAGTGACGACAACCGGCACTTCAAGCCTTCCACCAGCGTTCCTCGTCAACATGTTCCACTTCTCCGACGAGATGGAGTCTGTTCTTGAGCAATGCCGATTGTTGTGCGGCGATTTAAGGCAACAAGCTGGAACAGCGTCGACTCAGATGAAGCTAGCCCTGCACTCCCTCACTTCGCCAGTTGCTACCTAGCCCATCACAGGTACTCCGCTGCGTGTCAACGTCGCAAGACACGTTTTCCTCGCATGCACCGTGGTCCGAGCCAACAACCCAGGCCTCACTGTCCCGCTAAAAACCGGCTGACCAGATCCAGCTGCTCCGGCACATTGAGCGCCGGCGCGTGGCCGCAGCCCGCAATCGTCACCACCAGAGCACGCGGCCCGCGGTCGCGCATGGCTTCGGCGGTGTCGGCCTGCAGCAGGTCCGAATCCGCGCCGCGCAGGCACAGCACCGGGATGTGAATGCGGTCGTAGGTGTCCCACAGCTCGTAGTCGCCGGGGTGGTGGGTGAACTGCATCACCATGGCCGGGTCGTAGTGCGGCGTGACGCGGCCGTTGGGCAGGCGGCGGGTGGAGCTTTCGGTGAGCAGCTTCCACTGCGCGTCGCTCAGAAAACCGTAGGGCTTGTAGATGGTGCGGAAGTACTGCTCCAGCTCGCCCACGGTGGCAAAACTCGCCGGGTTGCCCGCGTAGCTGCGGATGCGTTCGACCGCCGCGTCGGCCAGCTTGGGGCCGATGTCGTTGAGCAGCAGGCGCTGGATGCGGCCCTGCAATGGACCGGCCGCGCAGACCATGCCGATGGCGCCGCCCATCGAAGTGCCGACCCAGTGAAAGGCCTCCAGCCCGAGCTGGTCCACCAGCGCCGTGGCGATGCGGGCGTAAAAGTCCAGGCAGTACTCGACCTCCGGGTTCGGGCTCCACTCGGACAGGCCGCGGCCGATGGTGTCGGGGCAGATCACACGATGCCCCAGGCCGCTCAGGTGCGCGGCCAGCGGGTCCATGTCGCGCCCGGTGCGCGCCAGACCGTGCCAGGCGATCACGGGCGTGCTTTCGGGCACGCCGGGCGCGGGCGCCCAGTCCATGAAATGGATCTCGCGGCCTTCACACGGGAGGTAGCGCGACTGGGGAATCACGGCGGCGGAGTTCATTTCATGCCTTTCAATCGGGCGAGAACGGAACGCTCCCTGAGCTTGCCCACAATGCCTGTCGGAAAGTAATAGACCGAGAGCACGAACAGCACGCCCATCCAGAGCAGCCAGCGGTCGGGCGTGAGCAGGGCGGGCAGGAGCGGAATGCCTGCGGTGGCCTCGCCGGCCAGACGCAGCAGGTCCTGCAGGTAGCTCTGCGCCAGCACGAAGAGCACGCTACCGATGAGCGCGCCATAGAGCGTGCCCATACCGCCGATGACGACGATGAGCAGGATGTCCAACATGATCTCGAACGAGAGCGAGGTGTCGGGCCCGTTGTAGCGCAGCCAGAGCGCGAGCAGGCAACCCGCGAGCGTGGCGAAGGCCGCCGAGAGCACGTTGGACAGCGTGCGGTAGACCACGGTGCGGTAGCCCAGCGCCTCGGCCCGGAAGTCGTTCTCTCGGATGGCCTGCAGCACGCGGCCGAAGGGCGAGTTCACGATGCGCAGGATGGTGAGGAAGATGGCGCAGACGCTGACGAAGATCAGGTAGTAGGTGATCAGCTTGCCGTTCAGATCGACTTCGCCCAGCGGCGTGACCAGCGGCTCTTCGGTCAGCGTGAAGCCAGGCGACAGCAGCTCTGGCACGCTGAAGCTCAGGCCGTCTTCACCCCCGGTGAAGTCCGACAGCTGCGAAGCCAGCGTGAGAAAAGCCGAGGCCACCGCCAGCGTGATCATGGCGAAGAAGATCGCCCTCACCCGCAGCGAAAACAGCCCGATCATGAGCGACAGCACCAGCGACACCAGCAGCGCGCAGATCACCCCCAGCGCGATCGCGCCCCACGACGGTTCTTCGACCGCGTTGAGCGCGATCGCCACGCCGTAGGCCCCGATGCCGAAGAACATGGTGTGGGCAAAGCTCACGATACCGGTGTAGCCCAGCAGCAGGTCGAAGCTGGCCACCAGGGCCACGAACACCAGCACCTTGGCCGCCACGTTGAGCGCCTTCACGCCCGGGAACAGGAAGGGCGCGAACGCCAGGCCGAGGAACAGGATGATCAGCAGCGCGGCAAGCCAGCGGCTGCGCGGGAGGTCGTTGGAGAGGATTCGGTGAAGCATCAAATCCTCCTGCTCAACGGTTCGTGACCGGGTAAACACCTTGGGGGCGCCACAAGAGAATGGCCACCATCAGCGCGATGTTGGAAAACAGCGCCACCTTGGGCACCAGGAAGCCGGTGTAGTTGGCCATCAGGCCCACCAGCAGCGCGCCGATCAGCGCGCCCAGCGTGGAGCCCAGGCCGCCGATGATGATGACGATGAAGATCAGCACGTTGACCTGCGCGCCCATCTGCGGAATCACGCTCTGCTGGTACAGGCCCCACATCACGCCACCCAGGCCGGCCAGCGCCGAGCCGGCCACGAACACGCCGACGAACAGGCGCCGGATGCGATAGCCCAGCGACTCGACCATCTCGCGGTCCTGCACGCCGGCGCGGATCAGCAGGCCAACCTTGGTGCGGTTGAGCGTCCAGACCATGGCGGCGAACACGGCGGCGCCCACCAGCACCGCGAGCAGCCGGTATTTCTCCACCGCGGCATCGCCCATGAGCACCGCGCCACGCAGTGCCTCGGGCAGCGGCAGCGGGATCTGCTCGGGCCCCCAGATCACCTTGATCAGCTCCTCGCCGATGATCATGCCGCCCATGGTGATGAGGATCTGCTTCAAATGCATGCCGTAGACCGGGCGAATGATGAGGCGCTCGAACACCAGGCCCAGCGCACCCGCCACGGCCATCGCCACCAGCATCGCGGGCAACAGCGCGAGCAGGTTCAGCCACAGGCTGTCGGCCGTGGTGTAGCTGCCCATGCTGGCCAGCACCGTGGTGGCCACGAAGGCACCGAGCGCGATGAACACGCCGTGGCCGAAGTTGAGCACGTCCATCAGGCCAAACACCAGGGTGAGGCCCGAGGCGATGATGAAGACGATCATGCCCATGGCCAGGCCGGCCACGGTGAGCGTGAGCCAGGTGGAGGGGCTGCCGATGGCGGGCAAGGCGGCCAGCGCGAGCACCGGCACCAGGGCCATGGGTTTCCAGTCGAGGTCTTTGAAGAGGCTCATTGATGTGCTCCCAAGCTCAAGCCGAGCAGACGCGACTGCAGGGCCTCGTCGGCCGCGAGTTCGGCCATGGAGCCGCTGTGCACCACACGCCCGTCGTCCATCACGGCCACCGTGTCGCCCAGTTGTCTGGCGAAGTTGAAGTTCTGCTCCACCAGCAGGATCGTGGTCTGCGCCGCCTTGAGCTGGCGGAAGGCTTCGATCATGTTCTGGATGATCGCGGGCGCCAGGCCCTTGCTGGGCTCGTCGATCAGCAGCAGCTTGCGCGGCTCGACGATGGCGCGCGACACGGCCAGCATCTGTTTCTGCCCGCCGCTGAGCTTGCCTGCCGGGTGGGTCCAGAACTTCTTCATGGCCGGGAACAGGCCGAAGATCCATTCCAGGCGCGTGGTGTCGATGTCGTCCAGCGTGCGCGCGCCGCGCGCGGCCAGCAGCATGTTTTCGCGCACCGAGAGGTCCGAGAAGATGCCCATGCTCTCGGGCACGTAGGCCACGCCGCTGTGGGCAATGTCGGGCGTGGGCTTCTGCGTGATGTCCTCGCCGTCGAGCACCACCGTGCCCTGGCTCGCATGCCACAGGCCCATGATGGTGCGCAGCGTGGTGGTCTTGCCCGCGCCGTTGCGGCCCAGCAGCATGGTCAGCTGCCCGGTGGGCACGGTGAGGTCCACGCCGTGCAGGATGTGGTACGCGCCGATGTGGGTGTGCACACCGTTGAGGGTCAACAAGTTGCTCATGCCGACACCCTCACCCCAGCCCTCTCCCGCACGCGGGAGAGGGGGCAAGACATGGAGCTCCAACCGTTCTCTCGCCAGCGGGAGAGGGAGCAAGACACGGGACTCTGACCCCCTCTCCCGCTGGCGGGAGAGGGTTGGTGTGAGGGCTGTTTCATGTGGTCGCCTCTTCTTCGGGGTTGATGCCCAGGTAGGCCTGCTGCACCACCGGCGAAGCGATGACGGTGGCCGGGTCGCCGTCGGCCACCAGCTCGCCGTTGTGCAGCACGATGATGCGGTCGGAGAGTTCGCGCACCACGTCCATCTTGTGTTCCACCAGCAGGATGGTCTTGGTCTTGTCGGCCTTGAGCTGGCGGATCAGGTTCAGGATCACGGGCACCTCGTCCACGCTCATGCCGGCGGTGGGTTCGTCGAACATGAACACCTGCGGCTCCAGCGCCATGAGGATGCCCACCTCCAGCTTGCGCTGGTCGCCGTGCGGCAGGCTGGACGCCAGCGCATTGCCCTTGTCGGCCAGCGCCACGGCGTGCAGCACCTCGTCGGCCCGCACCATCAGGTCCTTGCGGTCGCTCCAGATGCGCCAGAGGTTCAGGCCCGCGCCCGCCCTCGCCTGCACCGCCAGACGCACGTTCTCGCGCACCGTGAGGTTGGGAAACAGGTTGGTGAGCTGGAACGCGCGGCCCAGACCCGCCTGCGCGCGCGCCGGCGCACCCAGCGCCGAGATGTCCACCCCGTTGAGATGAACGCTGCCCGCGGAGGCCCGGATCTGCCCCGAGATGAGGTTGAAGTAGGTCGTCTTGCCCGCGCCGTTGGGGCCGACGATGGCGGTCAGCGTGCCGGGCTGAAAAGCACAGGTCACGCGGTTGACCGCCACGTGGCCGCCGAAGCGGACGCTCAGGTCCTGGGTGGATAGCTGGCTCATGATCTCCTTGGGGTGGTCCGTTGCGTCAGGGGCAGGTGCCGATGACGTAATAGTTGCTGCCGGTCATCTTCAGCGTGGTGGTGATGAAGACGTTCCACAGGCCCATGTTCTGGTTGGACCCGTTGGCGTAGGTGTAGCCGCCCGACTGGTGGGCGCGGCCCGCCGTGGTGTGGGCGTAGTTGCTGGCCGTGGTGCAGGTGGCGGGCGGCGGGGCGCTGCCGGTGGTGGTGCCCAGGGCCGCCGCGGACGCCGCGCCCTCCACGCCCTCTTCGTCCGCCGCGCGCACCGTCCAGCTGTACTGCGTGGCAGCGGCAAGGCCGGTGTCGGTGAAGCTGGTGGCCGTGACCGGCAGCGCGTTGGTCTTGTTGGCGTTGCGGTACACGTTGTAGCTGTCGGCCCCGCTCACGGCGCTCCAGCCGATCGTCATGGTGGTGTCGGTCGGGTTGGACGCCACCACGCCGGTGGGCGCTGGCAGCGTCGGGGTGCCACCGCCGCCGCCCGAACCCGAGGACACACGGTCCACCATGGCCTTGATGGCGGCCATCTGGGTTCCGGCCTTCTGGGCGAAGTTGCCGCCGTACCAGCCGATCCAGTCCCAGCAGGCGTTGGGGTTGGCCAGCGAGCCGCTGGCCGCCGTGCTGCGGCTGGTGTTGTCGATCTTCGTCTGGGGGAACAGCACGATGATGCTGTTGGTGTCGGCCCAGCGGCTGTAGCCCGTGTTCTTGATGAACTTGTCGCCGATCTTGTCGGTGCTCTGCTGGCAGCCGTGCAGCGCCACGTGCAGCTTGCACTGGCTGCCGCTGGCGCAGTTGGCCGGCACATAGGCCCAGCCCGTGGCCGCCATGCCCGGGGTGTTGACGAACTCGCTCTGGTTGAACTCGATGTAATTGCCGGCCGCGGGCGCGTTGTTGCGCGGGTTCAGGGTGCCGTAGAACTTCTGCAGCACGGCCTTGGCGCCGTCGTAGCTGCAGTTGCTGATGTAGGGCGATGCGGCACTGCCGCAGGCGTTGTTGCCCGTGCTGTCGAAGTCGGTGGGAAAGGTGTGGGCCGCGCTGCCGCGCACCACATGTTCCATGTTGGTCGCCACCACGCCGTTGTTGGTGTACTGCGTCTTGAGCGCGGTGACGGGGTTCTGGCCCACCGTGGTGTCGCTGGTGCCGATGAACAGGTACACCTTCTGGCCGGCGATGTTCGACTTGTTGTCGATCGCGCCGCTGGCGCTGTAGCTGTCGATGCGGTTCTGCATGTTGGCCAGCGCCGTGCTTGAAATGCTGGCGTTGTACATGCAGGCCGTGTAATTGCTCAGGCCCGCGCACATGTAGGGGCCGGCCGCGAACACGCCCACCCCCTTGAACAGCGACGAGTAGGCAATGCCCAGCTGGTTGGCCATGAAGCCCCCCGAGGACAGGCCGGAGACCGTGGTCTGGCTGGTGTCCACGTTGTAGGCGGGCAGGTTGATGGCAGCGAATGCGGTGCTGGCAGAAATCGCAGAGAGCGTGGCAAAAACGGCAAGCGAACGAAGCGGCTGGAAGCTCATGGGTTTGTCTCCTGGGGTGTTTTCGGACGAAACATCTCCGGCCCCTGTGTGCCCAGGGGTTCCTCAGTGAACGGAAAAGAAGGCGCCGGCGCGCACGTGCCCCTTCCAGGAACACGGCGGAACCGGCTCCGCCGGGCCGCTCGTGTTGTCCCCCTCTCAGGGGAAAGCTGCGTCAACAGCGCAGGGGGTCAAGCGCTTTCAGCGCTTGTTCCGAATGGGCACATCCATGTCCGCCGGCTTGATCTCGCGCACGAGTTCAGGCACGCCCCACGGGAAGGCCGGGTCCACCTTGATCTTGAAGTGGTACATGCTCTGCATCGCCTGGTGGTCTTCCTTGCGGAAGGTCATCGTGCCCTTGGGCGTCTCGAAACTCATGCCTTCCATGGCCTTGATCAGCGTGTCGGTCTTGGTGTCGCCGTTGGTCTTCTTGAGCGCGGTCACCACCGCCATCGCGGCGCTGAAGCCGCCGGCGGTGAAGAAGTCGGGCGGGCTCTTGAACTGGCTGTAGTGCTGGGCCACCATGGCGTCGTTGACCGGGTTCTTGGGGATGCCGAAGTAATAGTACGTGGCGCCCTCCATGCCGGGGAAGTTCTTGTAGTTCGCCATGGCCGGCAGGATGTTGCCGCCGGTGGCGATCTCGATGTTGTAGCGCTTGAGGTCGAGGTCGGCGATCTTGAACGGGTTGCCCGCGCCGGCCCAGATGATGAAGATCACCTTGCGGCCCGGCAGGTCCTTGAGCTTGTCGATCAGGCGCTGTGCACCGGCGGTGAAGTCGGTGGTGCTGGTCGGCAGGTATTCCTCGTGCACGATCTTGGCGGTCTTGACCGCGTCCTTGAAGGCCTTCACGCCGTCACGGCCGAACGCGTAGTCCTGCGCCAGGGTGGCGATGCTCACGCCGGCCTTGTCCAGCGCCACCGCGTTGGAGATCGCGTCCTGGCTGCTGTTGCGCCCGGTGCGGAAGATGTACTTGTTCCACTTGTCACCGGTGATGGAGTCGGCCACGGCCGGCTCCACCAGCAGGATCTTCTTGTACTCCTCGGCCACCGGCAGCATGGCCAGCGCCACGCCCGAGCCGGTCGGGCCCACGGCGATGTCGGCCTTGTCGTCGGCGAAGGCGGCGGCCAGCTGGGCCTTGCCCACGTCGGGCTTGAACTGGCTGTCTTTCTCGATCACCACCAGCTTCTTGCCGCCCACCATCATCGTGCCGCCGGTGGCGTGGTTCAGGCCCATCATCAGGCCGGTGTGGGTCTGCTTGGCGTAGGCTTCGAGCGGGCCGGTCTTGTCGTACACGTGGGCGATGCGGATCTCGCCCTTGTTCGACTGGGCAAAGCCCAAAGTGGCGGTGCAGGCGAGCGCGATGACCGCCAGACGGCGGGTGGTGTTGTGCATGTCTTGTCTCCTGGTTGGAAGTGTCACAGCGCGTGGCGCCGTGTCTTTCGCATTGCAGGGTCCGTGCCAGGGCAGACAGGCCTTGATTCACAAGGGATTTTTATCAACCCCTCTTGGTGTCGTCTGAAATTCAGACAGCACCGACGTGCCCGACGTGTCTGATTACTGGACAATTGTCCGAAATTCAGACGCCACTTCCATGCCCGCCAGCTTGTCGTAAAAGCTGGCCCGCGAGATGCCCAGCAACCGGGCCGCGGCCGTGCGGTTGCCACCGGTGCGGGCCAGGGCGAGCGTGATCGCCCGGCGCTCCAGCTCGGCGATCTGCTCGGGCAAGGGCCGCAGATCGGCTTCGCCCGCCGGCGCGCCCGCCTCCCCCGGCGGCCAGGCCACGGCGGGTTCGATGCGGTCCAGCCCGGCCTCGCGCAGCACCGGCTCCACCTGCGCGGCGTCGATGTGCGGCGAGTCGCTGCGCAGGGCCAGCTGTTCCAGCACGTTGCGCAGCTCGCGGATGTTGCCGCGCCAGGCCTGGGCCGCCAGCAGGGCCTGGGCCGAGGCGCTGATTTCCAGCTGGGCACCGCCGCCGCGCGCCGCGATGTCTTCGCACAGCGCCTCGATCAGCAGCGGGATGTCGCCCTGGCGCTCGCGCAGCGGCGGCACCCGGATCGGCAGCACGTTGAGCCGGTAATACAGGTCTTCGCGAAAGCTGCCCTCGCGCACCATCTGCTGCAGGTCGCGCGAGGTGGCCGCCACCACGCGCACGTCGAAGCGCACCAGCTTGTTCGAGCCCAGCGGTTCGATCTCGCCTTCCTGCAGCGCGCGCAGCAGCTTGACCTGCACCGACATCGGCATGTCGCCCAGCTCGTCGAGGAACAGCGTGCCACCGTCGGCGAGTTTGAACTTGCCGTCGCGGCCCTTCTTGTCGGCGCCGGTGTAGGCGCCGGGCGCCACACCGAAGAACTCGGCCTCCAGCAGCGTGTCGGGCACGGCCGCCATGTTCACGCTCACGAAGGGCCGCCCCGCGCGCGGCGACGCGGCGTGGATGGCGTGCGCCAGCAGTTCCTTGCCGGTGCCGGTCTCACCCAGCAGCAGCACCGGGCTGGCCGACGAGGCCGCGCGCCGGGCCTGGCGCTTCACCTCCAGCGCGCCCGGGCTGGTGCCCACGAAACTGGCGAAGGTGTATTTGGTGCGGCGCTGGCTGGCGAGCTCGCGCCGGGCGTCGTTCAGGTCCTGCTCCAGCCGCGCGAACTTGGCGATCAGTGGCTGCAACGTGGTTTCCGGGTGGTCGAACAGCACGATGCCCAGCACGCCGATCACCTCGCCCGCGTCGTCGCGCAGCGGAATGCGACTGACCACGAAGGTGCCGGCCTTGTTGGTCAGCAGGTCGATCAGGATCGGCTTGCCGGTGGCCAGCACCTGGTGCATCTGCGTGTTCTGCACCACGCTGGAGACCGGGTGGCCGACGAAGTCTTCCTCGCGCTCGAAACCCAGCGCCGGCAGGAAGCGGCGGTACTGGTCGTTGATCCAGACCACGCGCGCCTTGCGGTCCACCAGCATCATGCCTTCGCTGGCGGTGGCGAACAGGTCGAACATGGACCGCGCAGCCAGCTCCAGGATGCTCTGCGCGTCGCGGGGAAGTCGGTCGTCTCGGGTCATGCGGCCATGTTACGCGCAGCCCCGCGCGCGGCCCAAGCCCCCGGTCAGCCCGCGGCCAGCAGCCCGAGCCGTTGCAGCTGCGCGCGCGCCTGCCGCGCCGATTCAAAGCGCACGCCGCGCCAGCCCTGCGCCACCGCCACATCGATGTTGCGCTGCATGTCGTCGAGGAACACCGGCACCTGTCCCTGCAGGCCCAGGCGCTGCACGGCGGTCTGGAAGATCGCCGGATCGGGCTTGACCTGCCGCACGCGCGCGGAGAAAACGCCGTCGTCGAACCAGTCGAAAAAGGCATGGTCGCGCTCGATCCACTCGGCCAGGCCGGTGGGCATGTTGGAGAGATAGACCAGGCGATGCCCCTGCTCCCGCAGCTCGCGCATCAGGTCCACGGTGTCGGTCTTGACCGTCATGTGGGGCGCAATGGCCCCGATCAAGGCGCGCAGGTCCTGCTCGGGCAAGCCGGTGCGCCGCGCGATGCGCTCGGCCAGCCCATCGGGCCCGATGTGGCCGAGGTCGAACTGCGTCCAGTCGCCGTCCAGGTCCAGGGTCTGGAAAATGCGCGCGCTCAGGCGCTGCACCGCCGCCTCGTCAGGCGCGTGCTGCGGCAACACCTGCTGCAGCAACACCTCGGGCTGCCAGTTGAACACCACACCGCCCAGATCGAACACCACCACCGACTTCGTCATCGAACATCCTCATCGTTAAAAAATTAGTCCTCACGCGCCCAGCTTCAGGCGCAGCTCCAGGCGCGATCCGCGCTTGATCACCGCCTCGATCCGGCGGGCCCGCTCTGGCGCGCTCAACGAGCTCTCGTGGTTGATCGCCTGGCGGGCCTTGAACATCTCCAGGTCCGCGATGGGCACCAGTTGCAGATTGCTCGACGCGCGAAACCGGGAAAGGCCGTTGACCTTTTCCAGGATCTGTTTCTCCTCGGGCCGGTTCGCACCGAACCCGACCACAAAGCCGCTGATCTTTCGCCGCACCTCCGGCGGCAGGCCCGTGCGCCACAACAAGGGAGATTGGGGAATCAAGGGCGATTCCCACACCACCTTGATCCGGGTGGCCAGTTCGGGAAAATCTCGCGCGAAAAAGGCCACCTCCTCGTTGTTGGCGGTGGCCACATCCACCGCGCCGGTGGCCACCTTCTTCAGGTTGTCCTGGTGGCTGCCCGATTCGTGGTGCCGAAAGATGGATTTCGCCTCGTTGATCCCGTTCTTCTGGAAAGCGAAGTACAGCGGCACCAGGTGCCCCGACGTGCTCTTGGCCTCGCCATCGCTGAACCGCAGATGCCCGGCCTGCGCGAGCACATCGCCCAGATCGTTGATCGAAGTCGCCTGCCGCCCCACGACCATCTGCGACTGGTAGCCCAGGCTCCCATCCCGGCTCACCATCTGGGCAAAGACCGACCCGGCCCCGGCTTCAACCACCTCCAGGGCCGGCACGTTGCCCATCCACCCGACATCGACTTCGTGCGCCTTGAACGCACGGACCATGAGCGCCTGCGTCTCGAACACCTGGAGCGCGATGGGCTGCCCCACCGCAGCGCCCAGCCGTTCGACGAACGGCCACCAGTTGTCGCGGGTCTGCTCGACCGCCCGGGGAGAGATCACGCCAAACACCAGGGCCGGGCCGCGGGCCTGGGCGGCGCGCAGACCCGCCATCCCCGCAAGGGCGGCCAGCACGGCCGAGCGAAGGCAGAAGCGACGCGTCAAAGAATTCATGGTGTCGGTCCATTCCAAAGAGCGGGAGACAGGGCAGCGCCACCGCCTGATGCGACAGGCGGGGCTCCGGGCTTCGCAGACTTGGTGGCGCCGATCAAGCCGCCACCACGGAGACGCCCCGGGCGGGCGGGCTGAGCGACACCGCGTCGCCGATCTGCCACGACCGCTCCACGTCGGGCGAGACCACGAAGATCGCGCCCAGATCGGTCTGCACGGTCAGCTCGTAGAAGCTGCCCAGGTAGGCCAGCTTGGACACCACCCCACTCACCGCGCCCTCCCGCCCGGCCGCGCTGACGGTCCAGGCCTCGGGCCGGATCGCGGCCTTGATCGCCCCGGGCCGCACGGCGTGCAGAGCCCCGAGTTTCAAAGGCCCCACCTGCACCGTGCCGTCCTCCAGGGCCTGGCCCGGGAACAGCATGGCCTCGCCCATGAAGCCCGCCACGAATTCGCTCACGGGCCGCTCGTACAGGTCGGCCGGGCTACCGGCCTGCGCGATCACGCCGTGGTCCATCACGATGATCTGATCGCTGACCGCCAGGGCTTCGCTCTGGTCGTGGGTCACGTAGGCCACGGTCAGGCCCAGGCGCTGCTGCAGGCTGCGGATCTCCTCGCGCATGCTGCGGCGCAGGCGCGCGTCCAGGTTGGACAGCGGTTCGTCGAACAGCAGCACGGCCGGCTCGATCACCAGCGCGCGCGCCAGCGCCACGCGCTGCTGCTGGCCGCCCGAGAGCTCGCTGGGCAGGCGCTGGTCCATGCCGACCAAGCCCACGGTGGCCAGCGTGGCGCGCGCGCGCTCGGCCGTTTCGGTGGCGGACACACCGCTCACGCTCAGGCCGTAGCTCACGTTCTGCAGCACGCTCATGTGCGGAAACAGCGCGTAGCTCTGGAACACCATGCTCACGTTGCGTTCGTTCGGACCGAGCGAGGTCACGTCCTGGCCGTTGATGAGGATCTGCCCGCCGCTGGGCGTTTCCAGCCCGGCGATCATGCGCAGCGTGGTGGTCTTGCCGCAGCCCGAGGGACCGAGGATGGTGGTCAGGCTGCCCTTGGGAACCACGAAGTCGATGCCTTTGACGATCAGCGGAGACGAGGGGCCACCGTAGCGTTTGGTGACCTGGCGGAATTCGATGCCGGCGGTTGGTTTGGTCATGAAGGACTCCTGAAGAAGGGATCAGGCCGCGCGTGCGCGCCGGCCGAGTTTGCGTTCGCCCACCAGGCGCTGCACCAGCGCGGTGATGAGCGACATGAAGACGATCAGCACCGTGCAGTACGCCAGCGCCACGCCGTAGTCGCCATTGCCCACGCGGCCGATGATGTAGGTGGTGGACAGCTCGTATTTGGCCGACACCAGGAAGATCACCGCGGAGACGGTGGTCATCGACCGCACGAAGCTGTAGATCAGCGCGGCCGTGAGCGCCGGCTTGAGCAGGGGCAGCACCACCCGGCGCAGCGTGGTGAGCGTGCTGGCCCGCAGCATGAGCGAGGCCTCGTCGAGCGAGCGGTCGAGCTGCTTGAAGGCCGCCGTGCCGGCGCGCACGCCCACCGGCAGGTTGCGAAACACGAAGCACAGCACGATGATCAGCCCGGTGCCCGTGAGCTCCACCGGTGGCACGTTGAAGGCCATGATGTAGCTCACGCCCAGCACCGTGCCGGGAATAGCGAAGGTCAGCAGCGCGGCGAACTCGAAGGCCGACTTGCCACGGAACTCGGTGCGCGCCAGCAACCAGGCGATCAGCAGGCCGAGGAAGGCACACACGGGCGCGGCCATCGCCGCCAGCGAGGCGGTGGTGAACAGCGAGTTCCAGGCCGTGCCGGCCCAGACCAGCCCGTGTTCGCCCCACTGCAGATCGAAGGCCGCGCGGAAATGGTCCAGCGTGAGGGAATAGTCGCGGCCCCAGGTGCGCACGAAACCGCCGGCGAACGCGAACAGGTACACCGTGACCGTGAACAGCAGCCACGGGCCGGCCACGCCCAGGCACATCCAGCGCACGCCGCGCGGCAGCGGCATGGCCATGCCCGCATCGCCCTTGCCGGTGACGGTGGTGAAGCTGGTCTTGCCCAGCAGGGCGCGCTGCAGGAAAAACACCGCCAGCGCAAAGACCGTGAGGATGAGCGCCAGCGCGGCGGCCATGCCCGGGTCCAGCGAGGCACCCACGATGGCGAAGAAGATCTCGGTGGAGAGCACCGCGTACTGCCCGCCCAGGATGATGGGGTTGCCGAAGTCGGCCATGCTCTCGATGAACCCGACCAGGAAGGCGTTGGCCAGGCCCGGCTTGAGCAGCGGCAGCGTCACCGTCAGAAAGGTGCGGATCCGGTTGGCGCGCAGCGTCTGCGCGGCCTCTTCCAGCGACGGGCTCACGCCCTGCACCACGCCGCGCATGATCATGAAGGCGATCGGCGTGAAGGCGAACATCTGCGCCAGCCAGACGCCGAAGACACCGTAGAACCAGCGCGAGGGCGGGATGCCGAAGGCCCATTCCATGAACTGGTTGTAGAGCCCCGCGCGACCGAACAGCAGGATCAGCCCCAGCCCGACCACGAAGGGCGGTGTGATGATGGGCAGCATGGCCAGCGCATTGAGCGGGCGCGCCAGGCGCGTGCCGCCGCGCTCGGCCCACAGCGCCATGAGCGTGCCCATGAAGGTGGTTCCGGCGGCGGTGAGCAGCGCCAGATACAGGGTGTTCCAGGCCACGCCGCAACGGGTGCCGCCGCCCACGCAGCCCAGGCCCCAGATGCGCTCCGTTCCCAGGCGCTGCCACAGCGCGGCCGGGGAGAACTCGCCCATGTCGTCGTACACGCCCGTGACCAGCGAGCGCAGCACCGGGTAGACCACGAACAGGGCCAGCAGCGCCACGCAGCCCACCACCGAAGAGGCCACGAACACGTCGGAGCGGAAATAGCCCAGCCGCGCAATGCCCGAGCCCAGCAGCGCCACCAGCGACGCCAGCACGATGAAACCGCCCCAGCCCATGCCGAACTGGCCGCGATCCAGCGGTCCGAACAGGGCTTCGAGCGACTCGAACGACCAGCCCGGCGCGCCGATGGCAAAGCCACTGGCCAGCAGGCCGATCAGGCCCAGGCTCGCGCCGCCCACCAGCAGCCGCCCCTGCCCCCGCCCAGCCGGCAGCAGCAGGCCGCTGGACGCCAGCAGCAGGCCGGCCAGGCCCACCCAGAGCCACGGCCGGCCATGCCGGGCAGCCTGCACCAGGCCACTGGCCGTGGTGTCATCTCCCCAGACCCCGGCCAGGGCGGCCAGCAGCGAGTGCTGCTGCAGGAAATACCAGGGCAACACGGCGTAGGCCGCGAACCCCAACAGAGCCCAGGCCGCGATGGCGCGCCCGGACCGCAAAACAGAAACGGTCATGGTGAATTCCGTGATGTATCAGACTGGGCGATGCACCGTCGCCCGGCGGTCCGCCCGGTGCCCGCAGGCAGTGCCGGGCGGAAGGACGGCAGGGCTCAGCGCGGCAGGCTGTTGACGTCTTTTTCCCAGCGCAGGATCAGGCGGCGGCGCTCGGCGGTCTGGCCGTATTTGGCGTAGTCGTAGTCGATCATCTTGATCTTGCGGAAGTCGGGCACGCGCGGATCGACCTTGGTTTCCTTGTTGGACGGCAGCTGGAACTGCAGCGTGGCCGCGCCCAGGGCCTGGGCCGCCGGCGTGAGCGCCCATTCGTAGAACTTCTTGGCCGCGTCCAGGTTGCGCGCGCCCTTGATGATGGACATGGAGCCGATCTCGGCGCCGGTGCCGTCGGCGGGCGTGATGGTCTCCAGCGGGAAGCCATGCGCCTTCTCACCCGGGCCGTCGTGCACGAAGCTGATCGACACCGTGGCCTCGCCACGCGCCACCGCCTTGATCGGGCCCGTGCCCGAACGGGTGTAGGCGCCGATGTTGCCGTGCAGCTTCTTCAGGTATTCAAACGCCTGCTCTTCGCCCATGAGCTGCACCAGGGTGGCGATCATGGTGTAGGCCGTGCCGCTGGAGGCCGGGTTGGCCGACTGGATCTCGCCCTTGTATTCGGGCTTGAGCAGATCGGCCCAGGTCTTGGGCACGGCCAGTTTCTTCTTGGCCAGCAGTTCGGTGTTGTAGCCAAAACCGAGCGGGCCGGAGTAGATGCCCACGGTCTTGTAGCCCGACTGCGCGGCCTGCTTCTGCGCCCAGTCGTGCAGCTTGGGCAGCGTGGGCGACTTGTAGGCCAGGGTGAGGTTCTGCTCGGCGGCCTGCAGGTGCGGGTCGCCGGTGCCGCCGAACCACACGTCGGTCTTGGGGTTGGCGCGTTCGGCCAGGATCTGGGCAATCGCCTCGCCCGAACCCTTGAGCGTCATGTTGACCTTCACGCCCTGGCTCTTCTCGAAGGTCACCGCGAGCATGTTGCACCACGCGGCCTGGGCCGAGCAGATCAGGTTGAATTCGCTGCTCTGGGCCTGGGCGGGCAGCATCTGGGCCAGCAACAGGGGGGCGGCGAGCCAGAGTTTCTTCGTCATGGTTTGTCTCCTGGGATAGGACCGACAGCGGTCCAGGGGTTCAAGGGTCGGGAAATCGGAAAGCGGAAAGGGGGCGCGCGAAGCGCTGCGGGGCTGCTGCGTCTAGGGTCCCTGTGGCGCGGCGCCCTCGCCGCCCAGCAGCACGCTCACCCCCGGGCCATCGAGAAACAGGCTCACCGGCGCCTGCAGCTGCAGCCCCTGAAGTTCGTGGAACTTGTTCACCTGCAGCTCACCGAGTGCCGTGAGCACCCGGTACTGGGTGAGCCGCCCTTCGAACGCGCGGGCCACCACCTTGCCGGCCAGCCCGGCACCGCTGGCGGGCGCGATGCGCCAGGCCTCGGGCCGGACCACCAGGCGCAGGGGCCCCTGGCGCCGCGTCAGCCCCGACGCCAGACACAAAGGCCCCAGGTGCACGCGGCCCTGGGCGTCGGCCTCGGCGTCAAAGACCGCGGCATCGCCCATGAACCCGGCCACGAACTCGGAGCCGGGCTGTTCGTACACCTCGCGCGGGCTGCCCACCTGCAGCACCTGCCCCTCGCGCAGCACCACGACCTGGTCGCTCACGGCCATGGCCTCGTCCTGGTCGTGCGTCACATAGATCACGGTCAGGCCCAGGCGCTGCTGCAGACTGCGGATGTCCTCCCGGATGTGGCGGCGCAGCCCGGCGTCGAGGTTGGACAGCGGTTCGTCCAGCAGCAGCACTTCGGGCTGCAGCACCAGCGCGCGCGCCAGCGCCACGCGCTGCTGCTGCCCGCCCGAGAGCGAAGCGGTGCTGCGCGAGGCGAGCGACGCCATGCCGACCAGCACCAGCGCCTCGTGCACACGCGCATCGTCGTCCTGCTTGCGGTGGGCGCCGGCCTGCATGCGCAGCCCGTAGCCCACGTTCTGCCGCACGTCGAGATGGGGAAACAGCGCGTAGCTCTGGAACACCATGCTGATCGGGCGCTGCTCGGGGCCGGCCTGCGTGAAGTCGCGCCCACCGATCAGGATGCGACCGCCGCTCGGTCGCTCCAGCCCGGCCACCAGCCTGAGCAGCGTGGTCTTGCCGCAGCCCGAGGGCCCGAGCAGCGTGGTCAGCTGGCGCCGCGCAAAGCGCAGGTGCACCCCTTTGAGGGCGTGGGTGCCGTCGGCGAAGGTCTTGTCCACCGCCACCAGTTGCACCGCGTCGTTCATGGCTGCCGGTCCCAGGCCACGGGCAGCGGCACGGTCGGATGCGCCGGCACGGGCCCGGCCACCGCCACTGGCGCGTGCGGCCAGCGCACCACCGCGTCCACGCCGATCACCTGCCCGTCCTGCACCCGGTTGAACAGCTCCACCTCGGCCTGCATCGATTGCGCGATCTGCCGGCAGATCGACAGGCCCAGGCCGATGCCCGTGCCCCCGGCCGCCGACTGGAACGGCTCGAACAGGCGTGCGCGCAGGGTTTCGTCGATGCCGCCCCCGTGGTCCCACACCAGCAGTTCCGACTGCCCCGGCAGCACGCGCAGCACCATGCCCATGGCCGAACCCTTGGCCGAGTGGTGGATGGCGTTGGACATCAGGTTGCGCAGCAGTTCGCCGGCCAGCCAGGGGTCGGTGCGCAGGTTCACCGGCACCGACTCCAGCGAAAAGTCCAGCCGCTTGCGCGCCAGCAGCGGCGCGAACTCCAGGCAGACCTCGCGCGCCACGGCCTCCAGGTCCACGTCCTGCCAATGGGCGTTGCCCACCAGCTGGTCCACCTTGGCCTGCGACAGCAGTTGCCTGACCAACTGGCTGGAGCGGTCCACCGTGGCCAGCATCTTGGGCAGCGTCTCGCGCACCTCCAGTTGCCCCGAGAGCGCTCCTTGCAGTTGCGTGCGCAGCACGGCAAAGGGCGTGCGCAGCTGGTGCGAGGCGTCGGCCAGGAAACGGCTTTGCTGATCGACCGCGTCGCGCTGCTGCCGCAGCAGCCGGTGCACCACCTCGGTGACAGGTTGCAGTTCGCGCGGCGAGGCGTCGTCGTCCACCGCCGAGGCCTGGCCCTGCAAGCGGTCACCGAGCTGGCGTATGGGCGCCAGGGCCCTCCCCGCGAGCCAGGCGAACACCAGCAGCGTCAGGCCCATGCGGACGAGCGAGCCGAGCAGCGAAGCCCCGGACCCGTCGCTCCACACGAGCCAATGCAGGCCCTCGATCACCGCCAGCACCAGCGCCAGCCCACCGACCAGAAAACCCTGGATCGAGCCCGAAGGGGCGGCGCGAAAGCGGCGCCAGCCGCGTAGACCGGTCGGCTTCACGGCGGGTTCGCCGGGTGTGGAGGATGTCTCGGGGGCGGACATGGAAGCGGCCTCAGGCGCTGGCAGCGCCATCGCTGGCGGCTTCGTCGACGAGGAAATAGCCCAGCCCCCGCAGCGTGATGAGTGCCGCGCCGGAGCCCTGTATGCGCTTGCGCAGCCGGTGCACCAGCACCTCAACGGCGTCGGGGCTGACGGGGACCTCCTGGCCAAACACCGCGCGGTGCAGGTCTTCCTTGGCCACCGCCTGGCCCGGGCGCGACATCAGCGCCTTGAGCAGGGCAAATTCGCGGCCCGAGATGTCCAGCGGCAACGCCCCGCGAAACACCAGGCCGGAACCCGGTTCGATGCGAAGCGTGGCGCACCGCAGCTCTTCCACCCCGTGGCTGCGCCGCACCAGGGCCTTGAGCCGCGCCGCCAATTCCTCGACGTCGAAGGGTTTGCTGAGGTAGTCGTCGGCGCCGGCCTCCAATCCCTGCACCCGTTCACCCACGGCCCCGCGGGCGGTCACCACCAGAACCGGGACGGAGCCATTGCCATCGCGCAGCCGCTGCAGCAGTTCGAGCCCGTCGATGCCGGGCAGACCGAGGTCCAGGATCACGGCATCAAAGCTGTGGCGCCGCGCGAAGGCCAGCCCTTCGAGCCCGTTGGAGCAGCACACCACCTGAAAACCGCGGGACGACAGCACCCTGCTGAGCGACACGCACAGTTCCAGATCGTCTTCAACCAAGAGGACATTCATGTCCGGGGAATCTCCAGGTTCGTCGTGAAGGAAGGCCAGGCCACCGGGCCATGCCCTGAGGGCGTCGTGGGGGTCTCATCCGCCACGCGCGCACCCCGTGCCATGGAGAAGATGGTCCCGCAGGCCCGCTGGCATGTCATCGTGTGATTCCCGCACAGCGGTTGAAAGAAACCTGAAATCTAACGCCTGCGCCTCCCGGGCCGGCACCCGGTATCGGCCCTCCAAGGCCGACTTTCAAGAAGCTTGCGCCAATGCTCCGTGCTTGTCCGCTGCCGGCGCGCGGCCCCGGTGGGCAGCATGGCGTCGGCGGTGTTCCGGTGCATCCGGCGCCCGCTGACCCGGCACGACAAGCGTCGTCCGGGCCACCCCCACCCTTCCTATGGAGTCCCCCTTGAAAAGAACCCTGATCGCTCTGGCCGCTGTGGCCGCTTGTGGCGCCGCCATGGCGCAATCTTCCGTCTCGGTGTATGGCCGTGTCGACCTCTCGCTGGGCAACCTCAAAGAGCTGGACAAGGGCAGCCAGAGCCGCATGATCGACGGCAACCTGACCTCCACCCGCCTGGGCTTTCGCGGCACCGAAGATCTTGGCGGCGGCCTCAAGGCCAGCTTCAAGATGGAGCACCGCTTCGACGCCGACACGGGCGCGTCGGAAGATCCGTTCTGGAAGGGCGAGTCCACACTGAGCCTCTCGGGCGGTTTTGGTGAGCTCAAGCTCGGCCGCAGCTCGACGATCTACGACGAAGTGCGCGGCCTGTCGGCCAGCAGCAGCGCGTTCGACTCGGCCTTCACGCCCTCTTCCAACGGCGTGTTCGGCTCGGGTGGCGACTACAGCAGCCGCTTCAACAACAAGATCACCTATGCGCTGCCGGCCATGGGCAACCTCTATGGCGGCGTCGAGTACGCGCTGGACGAAGACCCCGACGCCAAGGCCGACATGATCGGCGCCAAGCTGGGCTACAAGAGCGGGCCGCTGAACCTGGCCATGGGCCTGCAGCAGGAAAAAGGCAAGGACAACGACTACCTGATGGTCGCCGCCGCCTACGACTTCGGCGTGGCCAGCGTCTCGGGTGGCTACAACGTCCGCAACGGCAACGCCGCCACGGGCGACGACAACGAGTTCACCGTGGGCGTCAACGTGCCGCTGGGCGCGCTCCAGCTCTCGGCCGGCTTCGCCACCGGCAAGACCGAAAAGGCCGGCGCCACCTCGTCCAAAGCCTCGGGCTTTGGCCTGGGGGCAACCTATGCCCTGTCCAAGCGCACCAAGCTCTATGGCGGCCTGCGTTCACACAACGTGAAGGACGGCAGCGGGACCAAGACCGCCGACACCCGCCTGTTCGCCGTGGGTGTGCGCCACGACTTCTGACGCCGAAACGCCGCGTGCGGCGCACGCGGCATGTGTTTTCTTGACTGTGCTCCGAGGGTCACGCGGGGCGATGCCCATTGAAGGCGCGTGATTTTTTGCGGTTCCAGCGCATGCCGGAACCGCTTTTTTTTTTGCCAGCCTCAGGCCCGGCGGTGCCAGGCCAGCACGCGCGGCGTGATCAGCACCAGGGCCACCACGGCCAGCAGCGTGGCCGACATCGGGCGCTGGAAGAACACCGTCCAGCTGCCCTCGCCGATGGACATGGCGTTGCGGAACTGCGCCTCGGCCAGCGGGCCCAGGATCAGGCCCACGATCACCGGCGCGGTCGGGAAGTCAAAGCGCCGCAGAGCCACGCCCAACAGCGCCAGGCCGTACATGACGAACAGGTCGAACGAGCTCTGGCGCATGCCGTACACACCCACGGTCGCGAAGATCAGGATGCCGGCGTACAGCGGCGCCTTCGGGATCTTCAGCAGCTTGACCCACAGGCCCACCATGGGCAGGTTCAGCACCAGCAGCATCACGTTGCCGATGTAGAGCGAGGCGATCAGCGCCCAGACCAGGGCCGACGAGGTCTGGAACAGCTGCGGCCCGGCGTTGATGCCGTAGTTCTGCAGGGCCGACAGCAGGATGGCCGCCGTCACCGAGGTGGGAATGCCCAGCGTGAGCAGCGGCACCAGGGTGGCCGTCACGGCCGCGTTGTTGGCGGCCTCGGGGCCGGCCACGCCTTCGATCGCGCCGGTGGTGCCGAATTCCTTCTTGTATTCAGGGTCGGCCAGCTTGCGCTCGGTGGCGTAGCTCAGGAAGGTCGGGATTTCGGAGCCGCCGGCGGGGATGGTGCCGAAGGGGAAGCCGATGACGGTGCCGCGCAGCCAGGCGGGCCAGGAACGGCGCCACTCGGTCTTCGTCATGTGCGCCCGATTCATCTTGTTCATGCTGGCTTCGCTCTTGCCTTCGTAGAGCGCGTTGTAGAGCGCCTCCGTGACCGCGAACAGGCCCACGGCCACCAGCACCACTTCCACGCCGTCGATGAATTCGATGACACCACCCGTGTAGCGCACCTGGCCGGTGATCTGGTCCATGCCCACCAGGCCCAGCGCCAAGCCCAGGAACAGCGCCGTCATGCCACGCAGCGAGCTTTGCCCCAGCACCGCGCTCACGGTGGTGAAGGCCAGCAGCATCAGGCAGAAATACTCGGGGGGGCCGAGCTTCACGGCGAACTCGGCCAGGAAGGGCGCGAACAGCGTCACCAGCACGGTGGCGATGGAGCCCGCCACGAACGAGCCGATGGCCGAGGTGGCCAGCGCCGCACCGGCACGCCCGCTCTTGGCCATCTTGAAGCCTTCGAGCGCGGTCACCATGGTGCCGGTCTCGCCCGGGGTGTTGAGCAGGATGGAGGTGGTCGAGCCACCGTACATGGCGCCGTAATAGATACCGGCGAAGAAGATCATCGACGCGGTGGGCTCCACCTGGCCGGTGATGGGCAGCAGCATGGCCACCGTGACCGCCGGGCCCAGGCCAGGCAGCACGCCGATGGCCGTGCCCAAGGCGCAGCCGGCCAGCGCCCACAGCAGGTTGATGGGGGTGCCTGCGGTGGCAAAGCCACCCATGAGGTTGTTCCAGAGTTCAAGCATGGTGAATTCCTTTCGGACCCGTCGCGGAGATCACAGCCAGCCGGTGCCCGTGAGGCCCGGCAGGTTGACGGCGAGGAATTTGGTGAACAGCCAGAAGGTGGGCGTGGAGATCAGCATGCCGATCACCACGTCTTTCACCGTCTGCATGGCGTTGCCACCGGCCTTGCCTTCGCTGATGCGCAGGCCGCGCACGGCCAGCGTGAAACACAGCGCGCAGCTGAGCACGAAGCCAACGGTGGTGATGAGGGCCGCATTGCCCAGGATGCCGGCCGAGACCCAGGCCATGGCGTGCCAGTCGCCGCGTGCCGCGCCCGAGGGCTCTTCCATGTTGCGGTAGCCGCCGGCGCGCACCTCCCGGATGAGCAGCACGCCGCACAGCCCCATGGCGGCCGACACCAACCAAGGCAGGAAATCGGGGCCCACACCCGCGTAACCCGCGCCCGACGGAATGTTGGCCGCGCCGTAGGCGAGCGCGACGGCCAGCAACACGGCGGCAATGCCCAGGGCCAACTGGCCGGGGCGGTGATCGGGGCGTTGCGGGTCCTGGGGCACCGGGGCCCCTGGGTTGGTGGTTTGCATGTGCGTCTCCTGTCTGGAAATCAACGCGGCCGCGACGTGAACGCCGCAGCCGCCATGTTCGGTGCGATCGGGACCGGTGCTTACACCATGCCGGCGCGCACCATGGTGGCCCGCAGCGCGGAGAAGTCGCGGTCCACGAACTCGTCGAAGGCCTTGCCCGTGAGCAGCGCGGGCGTCCAGTTG
>Ga0156085_1110_pt1 | contig 44770 bp, 40 predicted proteins | sample RifCSPlowO2_02_FD_107738 | JGI IMG/M metagenome (GOLD analysis project Ga0156085, IMG submission 107738) | Burkholderiales bacterium RIFCSPLOWO2_02_FULL_67_64 | reverse complement strand
CGATGGCGAACACCAGGAAGGGCACCAGCACCGAATACGGGTCGAGCTCGAAGCCCAGCAGCGCCAACGAGCCGAACTGCCACACCACCGCCACCAACGAACACGCCACCACCAGCGCCGTGCTGCGCTTGCAGTGCGTGTAGCCGTAGAGCAGGGCGGTGGTGATGAGCAGCGCCAGCAGGAAGAACAGCAGCACCTGCTGCAGGCCTTCGATCAGGTCGCCCACCACCTTGGCAAAGCCGATCACGCGGACCTGCAGCGTGTCGCTGTCGTAGCGCGCACGCAGCGCCTCGATCTGGCGCGACAGGTCGCCGTAGTCCAGCGCCTGGCCGGTCTCGGGGTGGCGGTCGAGCAGGGGCACGAAGACGATGCTGGACTTGAAGTCGCCCGCCACCAGCTGGCCGATCTCGCCCGAGCGCTCCACGTTGGCGCGCAGCTCGGCCAGGCTTTGCGGCGAACCGTCGAAGGCGTCGGGGATCACGGGCCCGCCGTCCAGGCCTTCTTCGGTCACGGCCACCCAGCGCGTGTTGGAGGTCCAGAGCGACTTCATGAACGGCCGATCCACCCCGGGCAGCAGGAAGATCTCGTCGTTGAGCTTCTGCAGCGTCTCCAGGTACTGCCGGTCGAAGATCGTGCCCTCCTTGGCCTGCACCACCAGGCGCAGCGCATTGGTCTGCCCGGCCAGGTCGCCCTTGTGCGCCAGGTAGTTGGCGATGTAGGGGTGGCCGGTGGGAATGGTCTTCTCGAAGCTGGCGTTGAGCTGCAGCCGCGTGGCCTGCCAGCCCAGCACCAGGGTGATCAACAGGCTCAGCAGCAGCACCCAGGGCCGGTGGTTGAAGAAGGCGCGTTCGATGACGTTGCCCGATGCCGGGTCAAAGTCCTCCAGCCGCGTGACGACGGGCTGGGCGTCGAGGGGGGAATCGTCGTGGTTCATGGGAACGGGTTCACTCGGTGGGCAAAGAGGTCAGGCGGCGCATGCCGCGCAGGCTGGCCAGGACCAGGGCGCCGTCGGCGGCCAGGGCAGCGCCGGCGATGGGCACGGCTTCGCGCACCGGCAGGCGGCGCAGGGCGGCGGCGTCGGGCGGCGCGATCAGCACCTCGCCGATCTGGCTGACCAGCACGAAACCGCCGTTGGGCAGCACGGCGCTGGCGCCCAGCGTGGCGCCGGTCTGGCTCTCCAGCCGCTCCCAGCGCGCCGCGTCGGGGCCGGCGCGGTAGACCGAGCCGCGCAGGCCGTGGGCGACCAGGTGGCCCCCCGGGGTCTGCAGCAGCCCGAGGAAGCTGCCCTTGTAGGGCGAGGCCAGGGCCGAGAAGCTGGCGCCGCCATCGAGCGAGCGCATCAGCAGACCCTGCTCGCCGGCCACGACCAGCTGCCCGGCCGTGGCGCGCAGGCCGTAGAGGTGCAGGCCCTGCGGGTTGGCCGCCCGCGCCGAGAGCGGTAGCCAGTGCTGGCCACCGTCCACCGTGGCGAACAGCAGGCCGTAGGCGCCCGCGGCAAAGCCGCGCCGCGCGTCGATGAAGCTCAGGTCGAAGAAGGGTTTGTCCGGGCCTTCGTCCACCAGGGCCTGGGCATCGGTCAGGGCCGCGGCGTCGCCCGAGGCGCGCGCGGCCTCGGCCACGCTGGCGGCGGCGGCGATGCCGTCGAGCTGCTTGCGCCAGGTCTGGCCGCCGTCGTCGCTGTGCAGGATGGTGCCCAGGTGGCCGGCGGCCCAGCCGTGGCGCTCATCGGCGAAGGCCACGCAGGTCAGCGTCACCTGCACTGGCACCGCGGCCTGCTGCCAGTGTTGGCCGTGGTCGTCCGACAGCAGCACCGTGCCGCGCTCGCCCACGGCCACCAGACGGGCGCCGGCCCGCGTGACCGCGAGCATCGCAGCGCCCAGCGCCTTGGGGCTCATCAGGGCCGGGCGCGAGAGCACCGCGGGGACCGCACCGTTCTGTGCCGTGCGGGCGCTGGTGGGCAGCAGGCCCGCCAGCGCCCAGCCCGCCAGCCCCGCCAGGGCGCTGCGGCGTGCCACGCCGGAGCGCGCCGCCGATACCAGGGCCACCGCGGAACCGGCTTCGCCGGGCCGCTGGTGGCGCCCCCCCGGGGGGGAGGCGCCGAAGGCGCTTCGGGGGGGGGCCATTCCGGGGGGAGCCATCACCGTCCACCCTCGCTGGACAGCGACTCGGGGCTGAAGAAGGCGCGTGGGATCGGCTCCTTCACTTCGTACTGCTTGGGCAGTTCGTTGGACGCCATGTTCAGGTAGTAGGCGCCGGTCTGCATGTCATAGCCGCCCCACAGCACGAAGCTGGTCACGGCCGGGATGTCCGGCGCGGTGAGCATCAGCGAGTAGTTGGTGCGCCAGAGTTGGCCCTTGGCGTCCCAGCCGTCGAACAGCACGATCTGCCACGAGTCTTCGTCGATGTAGTACTTGCGCTTGGGCACCACGTGGCGTTTGCCCGCGGCCAGCGTGGCCTCCACTTCCCACACCCGGTGCAGCTCCCAGCGCACCTGGGCCGGGTTGAGCGTGCCCGGGGTCACCAGATCGTCCACCTTGGCGGCGGCGGCGCGGTTGTTGTTGTAGGGGATGTAGATCTCCTTCTTGCCGACCAGCTTGAGATCGTGTTTGTCGATCGGGCCGAACAGGTTGAAGGCTTCGTCGAACAGACCGATGCCGGAGGTCACGGAGTCGGGTGTGTCGTAGGCCACCGAGGGGGCCTTGCGCACGCGGCGCTGGCCCACCAGGTACTGCCACAGGCCGCGCGGTGCCGAAGCGTTGATGCCTTCGTGCGCCAGGATCGCCTCCCCCGCCTTGGAGCCCGGGGCATTGGCCACGAACTTGCCGAAGCTGTAGAAGCCGTCGAACTTGTCCACGCTGCCGTTCTTGTCGTAGTAGGCCTGGTTGATGGTCTGCACACCGCCCGAGGCCATGTTGCGTTTGCCGTCGGCCGTCACCACCCAGACCCGCACCGGCATGGTGTAGTTGCCGCCGCGCCAGGCCAGGCGGTGGTTCCAGATCGCTTCGTAGCCGTCCTTCGGGATCGGGAACGGAATGCCCCCGTAGGCGCCTTCCACGCCATGGCCCGCGTCCACGGTCTTGGCGCGGGTCGCGTTCTGGAAGGTGTTGTCGTACACGAACTGTGGCGCGGCGGCGCTGCGGCGCGTGGGGTAGACGTCGATGTGGAAGTCCGGGTGCTTCTTCATCAGCGCCTGCACGCCATCGGTGAGCTTGTCGGCGTGTTCGGCCATGTTCTTCGCGTTGATCGACAGCAGGGGCTTGTCGGCGGCGAAGGGGTCGGGGCGCGCGTCGCCGTTGCGGTAGGCCGCGGGCGCCTTGCTCAGGCCGCCGTCCCAGGCGGGAATGGTGCCGGCCTTGTTGCCGGCCTTTTCGGCGCCCACCGGCGTCAGCGTGGACTTGAGTTTGGCGGCTTCTTCCGCCGTCACGGCGGCCAGTGCGGGCAGGGAGGCGGCCAGCAGCGCGGCCAGCAGCCAGGGGTGTTTTGCGTTGTGGTTCATGGTGTTTCTCGGGTGTGGGTCAGAAGGTGCGGGAGACGTTGAAGGACAGGGTGTTGCGGTCTTTCAGGGTCTGGCCAAAGGACAGCATCCGCGTGGGGGTGCGCGGGTCGGCCACGGTGAAGGTGTTTTCCTTGCCGAAGAAGGCCGTGTAGTTCAGGCCGACGTTCCAGGCGTTCTGGTACTTGGCCTTGATGCCCACGCTGACGTCGCCCGCGTTGCTGGCGCCGCCGGCGAAGTTGAAGATGGCCGAGGAACGGCCGCCGAAGTTGTAGCCCAGGCCGATCGGGATCGACAGGTCCAGACCCGGCAGCACCTGGAAGTACTGCGGCTCGAAGATCATGCGAAACGCCATGGCGCTGCGGGTGGTGTTGGGGTCCAGACCGCCAAAGCCCACGGTGCCCGGGTTCTTGTCCACGCTCATGAGCCGGTTCCAGGCCAGTTCGGCCACCAGGGCGCCACCGTCCCACAGGCCGGACTTGTTCAGCACGTAGATGCCCGAGAGGTTCAGGTGCGCGGTCTTGCCGGTGGCGTAGCAGGGGTTGCCGGCGGAGCCGTCGCAGTTCACCGGCGGCATGAAGGGCGCGCCACCGAGCACGGCGGGGTCGTTGGCCAGCGGCGCGTCGGTGCGCACCGAGCCTTCGAGCGCCCAGTTGAGCTGGCCGATGGAGGACGTGACGCTGGCGCCCACGGTCTTGATGCCGGTGGCATAGACCTTGTGCACATTGCCGTTGACCAGATCGAACACCGGCACGGCGGGTGTCTTTTCGTGGTAGCGCGCGGCGTAGAAACCGAACTCGTAGTCGCTGCCCGAGGGCGACCAGCGCAGCTGCCCGCCGAACTGACCGCTGTCGGGGGGGAGCTGGTCCTTGCTGTTGTCGGTCACCAGCACCGGCGGCAGCGGCGGGCCGAAGAACACCTGGCCACCCCCGATGTAGTCCTGGTTCGAGAAGTAGCTGCCCGCGCCCGGGATCTTGCTGGGGCGCCACTTGAGCTGGTAGTAGCCGCCCAGCGTCACGCCTTCGGCCACCTGCAGGCTGCCCGAGACCTGCTCCACCGGCAGCAGCACTTCCTTGAACTGCCAGTTGGGCACCGAGACGATCTTGGCCACGTCCACCGGGCCCTGGGCATTGGCGATGCCGTTCTGGCCGAAGAACAGGCTCTCGCCGTACTGCAGCGCGTGTTTGCCGACGCGGATGGAACCGGGCATGTCGCCCACCGAACCCTTGGCGTAGACGAAGGCGTCGAGCACCTCGCCGCCGCGGCCGTGCTGGCTGCGCGTGGCCGGGATGAAGGCGTTGGCCGCCTGGCCCGGCTGGTTGCTCACGCCCAGCGTGCCGTCGTTGTCGTTGGCGCTCAGGTATTTCGAGTCGTACCAGGCGGCGTGGCTGAAGCGCAGGCCCCAGTTGCCGCGCTTGTAGTCGAACTCGCTCAGCAGATCCAGGCGGTTGGAGACCACGCCTTTGCCGAAGTTGAGGTCGCCGTCGTTCTCGTTGGTCACGCCGCCGTCGCCGCGCGCCGCGGGCGAGGTGAGCAGCGCCGAGGGGTCCTTGAGCCGGTAGGCCAGGCTGTATTTGGGTGTGAAGTCGAGCCGGATCTGGGTGTCGGGGTCGTCCGACGCCAGCTCCATCGCGAAGGCGGGCAGCGCACAGGCCAGGCCGCAGGCCAGGGCCAGCGCATGGCGCCGGTGGTGGGTGGATTCTCTTTGCATGCTTGTCTCCTCGTTGTGGTTGGGGGGATGGGTCGGGGGCGTGGCGTGGACGCCCCCTTGGTTTTTTTAGGGCGATGCTGAACAAGTCCCTCGCACGGGGACTCGTTCAGCGTCGCCTCAGAGCCTTAGATGTAGGTAGAAGCCAGACCGCCGTCGACCGGCAGGTTGATGCCGCTGACCCAGCGCGAGGCGTCGCTGCACAGGAAGGCGATCACCGGGGCCACCTCGTCGCTGAAGGCGGGGCGCTTCATGCGGTGCGCGTCTTTCTCCACGCGCTCGTTGCCCAGCATCTGCACGAAGTCGCCCAGGATGGGCGTGAACACCGGGCCGGGCGCCACGCAGTTCATGCGGATGCCGCGCTCCAGAAACTGCTTCTGCGACTGGGTGTAGGTCCAGACGATCAGCGCTTCCTTGAAGTACTGGTAGCAGGTGGCCTGCGGCACCGGGTGCTTTGCGAGCCAGGCGGCGCCAGCCTCGAAGCTGGGCGTGGCGCCCAGTTCGCGGTGTGGCTCCAGCCGGGCCGGCCATTCGGCGCCCAGGATGGAGGCGATGTTCACCACCGAGCCACCTTCGCCCATGCGCTCCATCACACGCTGCGTGAAGTGGCGCAGGCCCAGGTAGTTGACCCTGCCCACGAGTTCGGCGGGCGCCGTGCCGGGCACACCGGCGATGTTGGCCAGCGCGTCGATGTGCGCGGGCAGCTGGGCCATGGCCGCGTCGATGGCGGCCGGGTCGCCCAGGTCGATCTTCACGAAGCCGTCCAGCGTGAGCATGGGGTCGTTGCGGTCCACGCCGATCACGCGCGCGCCCTGCAGGCGGGCGAGCTTGGCGAAGTCCGAACCGATGCCCGAGCCGCAGCCCGTGACGACGATGGTTTTGTTGGCGAGTTGCATGGTCTTGTCTCCTGTTGTTTTGGGGCGGGGTCAGAACGGAAACGGTGGCGGCGCGTCCTTCACGGTGATCCACTGCCACTGCGTGTACTCGTCGATGTCGGCCGGGCCGCCCACGCTGCCGCCGTTGCCGCCGATGCCGGGGCCACCAAACGGGTTGGTGCACTCGTCGCAGACGGTCTGGTCGTTGATGTGCACCATGCCGGCGCGCAGGCGCTGGCCGATGGCCATGGCGCGGCCGATCGAGGGGCTGATCACCGCAGCCGCCAGTCCACCCTGGCTGGTGTTGGCCAACTGCACGGCTTCCTCGTCGGTGCTGAACGTGACCAGGTTGACCACTGGGCCGAAGGGCTCTTCGTCGAACGAGCGGATGCCGGGCTTCACGCCCGAGAGCACGGTGGGCTTGTAGCAAAGACCCTCGTAGGTGCCGCCGGCTTCGAGCACGGCGCCCTGCTTGACGCTGTCCTTGATCACGTCGTCGAAGTGCTTCAACTGCTTGGCGTCGATCATCGGGCCCAGGGCCACCTGGCCGCTGGCGCCGTCGCCCACCGGCAGGTGCGTGGCCTTGCCGACCATGCGCGCCTTGAAGCCTTCGGCGATGGACGCGTGCACCAGGATGCGGTTGGACGCCATGCAGATCTGGCCCTGGTGGAACCAGGCACCGAAGGCGGCCGCGCTGGCCGCGGCGTCCAGGTCGGCGTCTTCCAGCACGATCAGGTTGTTGGCGCCGCCCAGCTCCAGCGACACCTTCTTCAAGTGCTCACCGGCCAGCGCGCCGATGCGCCGGCCCACGGTGGGCGAGCCGGTGAAGGCGATCATGGGCACACGCGGGTCGACCACCAGCGCCTCGCCCGCTTCGGCGTCGCCCGGCAACACCTGCAGCAGGCCCTGGGGCAGGCCGGCTTCTTCGAACACGCGGGCGATGATGAAGCCGCCGCTCACGGGGGTGCGCGTGTCGGGCTTGAGCACCACCGCGTTGCCCAGCGCCAGCGCCGGGGCCACCGCGCGCAAGCTCAGGATCAGCGGGAAGTTGAACGGCGAGATCACGCCCACCACGCCGTGCGGCACGCGCCGCGCGAAGGACAAGCGACCGGCCGCGCTGGGCAGCACCTGGCCCTGCGCCTGCATGGGCAGGCCGGCGGCCAGGTGGCACAGCGTGATGGACTCGTTCACCTCGTGCTGGCCCTTGGGCAGGATGCCCCCGGTTTCGCGGGCCACGGTCAGGGCCAGCTCGGCGAAGTGCTGCTGGAACAGCGCGGCGGCGCGGTGGAACACGGCCGAGCGTTCGCGCGGGCCCATGGCGGCCCAGGCGGCCTGGGCTGCGTGGGCACGGCCGATGGCGGCGCGCATGTCGGCCGCGCTGGCAATGCCCACCTGCCAGAGCACCTGGCCGGTGGCCGGCTCTTTCACGTCGCGCACGTTGGCGAGCGTGGTGGACCACGTGCCGTCGAAGGCTTTGCCCGACGTGAGGCGGCTGTCGAGCCAGACCGGATTTTCGGAAACACCCATTGTTTTGCTCCTGTTGATCGTTCATGCGCACCACACGGTGGCTGCAACAGGTTTCGCAACGGGCGTACCAGCGCGCGCCGCGGCACGGCGCCTGGAAGCCTCAGGAGGGCCGTTCCTCAGAGACAAAGATCGGGAGTTTCCCTAGTGTGAAAAAGAGGCCATCGGCCGGCCTGCGAGCACCCGGAAAACTGATGAAACATGCAGATGTTTCATGTTCCGGGTTCATCAAATGGTGAATTGTTTGATGAAGCTCTTCTTGCATGAAGTCCTGAGGTGAACAGCGGTTTCGTTCGCAGCACCTCGCGGGCCAAGGCGTGCGCGGGCAGGCCGCGGCGCTTGTGCAAGACCGAGAAACCGGCGGACGCTCAGGCCGCGCCGGACCGGCAGGCCCCCAGGGCCGCTGCCGCGATGCTGGCGGCATCGACATGGAAGTACGAGCGCAGGGCTGCGCGGGTGTCGCTGCGGCCAAAGCCGTCGGTGCCCAGGGTGAGGTAGCGCCGGCCTTCGGGGACGAAGGCGCGCACGCTCTCGGACACGGCGCGCACATAGTCGGTGGCGGCCACGATGGGGCCGGCGCTGTTGGCGAGCAGGCGCGTTACGTAGGCATCGGCCCGGTTGGCATGGGTGGGAGGGGTGGCATCAAGGGCTTCCTGCGCCACGCCGTCGCGCGCCAGCTCGCTCCAGCTGGTGACGCTGAACACGTCCACGCCGAGGCCCTGTTCGGCCAGTTGCTGCGCGGCCTGGACCACCTCGGTGAGGATGGCGCCCGAGCCCAGCAGGGTCACGCGCCGTGCGGCATCCGCCGGCCCATAGCTGCCGAAGTGGTAGCCACCCTTCAGCACGCCCTCGGCCGCACCCTCGGGCAGGTCGGGGTTGGCGTAGTTCTCGTTCATGAGCGTGACGTAATAGAACACGTCCTTCTGCTCCACGAGCATCTCGCGCATGCCGGCGTCCACGATCACCGCCAGCTCGCCGGCGAACGCCGGGTCGTAGGCCTTGCAGTTGGGGATGGTGGCGGCCACCAGGTGGCTGCTGCCGTCCTGGTGTTGCAGACCTTCACCGCCGAGCGTGGTGCGGCCTGACGTGGCACCCAGCAGGAAGCCGCGCGAGCGCTGGTCGGCCGCGGCCCAGATGGCGTCACCCACGCGCTGGAAGCCGAACATGGAGTAGTAGATGTAGAAGGGCAGCATGGCCAGGCCGTGCACGCTGTAGCTGGTGGCCGCGGCCGTCCAGCTGGCGAGGGCGCCGGCTTCGCTGATGCCTTCTTCCAGGATCTGGCCTTCCAGCGCCTCGCGGTAGCTCAGCACCGAGCCAATGTCTTCCGGCGCGTAGCGCTGGCCCACGCTGCTGTAGATGCCGACCTGCTTGAACAGGTTGGCCATGCCGAAGGTGCGCGCTTCGTCGGCCACGATGGGCACGATGCGCGGGCCGAGTTCTTTGTCCTTGAGCAGCGTGCCCAGCATGCGCACAAAGGCCATGGTGGTGCTCATCTCCTTGCCGTTGGCCTTCAGCGCGAAGCTGGCGTAGGCGTCGATCGCCGGCACCGGCACCACCTCACACACGGTCTCGCGCCGGGGCATGGCGCCGCCCAGTTGGCTGCGGTGTTCGCGCAGGTAGCGCATCTCGGCGCTGTCGTCGGCGGGCTTGAAGAAGGCCAGGCCCTTGGCCTGTTCGTCGGTCAGCGGCAGGTTGAAGCGGTTGCGGAATTCGATCAGGTCGCCCTCGTCGAACTTCTTCTGGCTGTGCGTGGTCATCTTGCCCTGGCCGGCCGCGCCCATGCCATAGCCCTTCTTGGTCTGCGCCAGGATCACGGTGGGCTGGCCGGTGTGGGCGGCGGCGGCCGCATACGCGGCATGGATCTTCACCAGGTCGTGGCCACCGCGCTTCAGGCGGTCGATCTGTTCGTCCGTCATGCCCTGGGCCAGCGCCGCCAGTTCGGGGTTCTGGCCAAAGAAGTTGTCGCGGTTGAAGCGGCCGTCTTTGGCGGCGAAGGTCTGCATCTGGCCGTCCACCGTGTTGGCAAAAGCGCGCACCAGGGCGCCGGTGGTGTCGCGCGCGAACAGGCCGTCCCAGTCGCTGCCCCAAACCAGCTTGATCACGTTCCAGCCCGCGCCGGCAAAGAGTTTTTCCAGCTCGTCGATGATGCGGCCGTTGCCGCGCACCGGGCCGTCCAGCCGCTGCAGGTTGCAGTTGACCACCCACACCAGGTTGTCCAGCTTCTCGCGCGCGGCCAGCGTGAGCGCGCTCATGCTCTCGGGCTCGTCCATCTCGCCGTCGCCAAACACGCCCCACACTTTGCGGCCTTCACAGTTGAGCAACTGCCGGTGCGTGAGGTAGCGCATGAAGCGCGCGTGGTAGATCGAGCTGATGGGGCCGATGCCCATGGAGCCAGTGGGGAACTGCCAGAAATCCGGCATCAGCCAGGGGTGCGGGTAGCTGGAGAGGCCGCGTGCGCCACTGGCCGGCGCGGTGATCTCCTGGCGGTAGTGCAGCAGGTCGGCCTCGGTCAGGCGGCCTTCAAGGAAGGCGCGAGCGTAAACACCGGGTGCGCTGTGCGGCTGGAAGAACACCAGATCGCCCTGGCGGCCGGCTTTGAAGAAATGGTTGAACCCGGTCTCAAACAGATCGGCCGCGCTGGCGTAGCTGGCGATGTGCCCACCCAGTTCGCCATACGCCTGGTTGGCGCGCACCACCATGGCCAGCGCGTTCCAGCGCATCAGCGAGGCCAGGCGCTCTTCCACCGCGAGGTCGCCGGGGAAGGCCGGCTGGTCTTCCACCGCGATGGTGTTGATGTAGGGCGTGTTCAGCTCGGGCTGCCAGCCGATGCGCTGGCCCCGTGCCAGGCGCGCCATCTCGTCGAGCATGAAGCGTGCGCGCTCGGGCCCTTGTGAGGCCAGCAACGCGGTCAACGCTTCGCGCCACTCCGCTGTTTCGGAGGGGTCGGTATCGCTTTCCGGGGTGTTGAGATAACGGGCTTGGCGGGTGTCAGTCATGGATTACTGTAAGGGTTTGTTGACCACATGTGCTTTTGAAGTGGTGCCGCATTTTGGTGGAAAACAGCATAAACTGCTTCAAAAATTCACATTGAAGGTATTTATGGCTTTGGATGCAATTGATATCCGCATACTGTCCGAACTGCAGGAAGACGGATCGCTCAGCAACGTGGAGCTGGCGCGGCGGGTGAGCCTTTCGCCATCGCCCTGCCTGGTGCGGGTGAAGGCGCTGGAAAACGAAGGCGTGATCGAGCGCTATGTGGCCTTGGCCGACCCCAAGGCTTTGGGGCTGGGGCTCAACGTATTCATCTCGGTCAGCCTGAAAGAGCAGTCCAAAGCCGCGCTGGCCGAGTTCGAGCGCCGCATCGCCGAGCACGACGAGGTGATGGAGTGCTACCTGATGTCGGGCGACAGCGACTACCTGCTGCGCGTGGCCGTGGCCGACATCGGGGCGCTGGAGCGGTTCATCCTGGAGCAGCTCTCGCCGATTCCCGGGCTGGAGAAAATCCGATCCAGTTTTGCGCTCAAGCAGGTGCGCTACAAGACCGCGCTGCCGCTGCACGCGGTCTGAGCAACAGCCCCCTCCCCCACTGGGGGAGGGCTGGGGTGGGGGCATGCAACCACCAAAGGGAGCTTCATGGCGCTGCCTCTCTGCGGCACACTCCATGCAATGCCCGCCGCCAAATCCGCCATCCAACCCGACTCCGCCCCGACCTTGTTCAAGAGCGCCAAGGCTTTCGAGACCTGGCTGAAGAAGAATCACGCCACCTCCGACGGTCTCTGGCTCAAGATCGCCAAGCGGGGCGCCCATGAAGCCAGCGTCACCTACCCCGAGGCGGTGGAGATCGCGCTCTGCTGGGGCTGGATCGACGGCCAGAAGAAGGGTCTCGACGACCAGCACTTTCTCCAGCGCTTCACGCCGCGGCGCGCGCGCAGCATCTGGTCGAAGATCAACGTCGACAAGGTCGCGGCGCTCATCGAGGCCGGCCGCATGCAGGCGCCGGGCCACGCGCAGATCGAGGCCGCCAAGGCCGACGGACGCTGGGCGAAGGCCTACGATGGAGCGCGCACGTCCGTGGTGCCGGATGATCTGTTGGCGGCGCTGGAAGCCGAGCCGAGGGCCAAGGCATTCTTCGCAACGATCAACGCGGCCAATCGCTACGCGGTACTTTGGCGCATACAGACGGCCGTGAAGGCCGAGACGCGCGCCCGGCGCATCGCCCAGCTGGTGGAGATGCTGGCACGCGGCGAGACCATCCACATCTTCAAGCCCAGTGCCAAGGCATGACCGCGAGGTTCACGCGTGGTCTCTGGGCCACACCTCTTGAAGCGCGGCCACGAGGCTTCACCGGATGTCACCGACGGCCTCGGCACTTCCTTCGGAATCAACTTTCAGGTCGATGCCGGGCAGGCCATGTCGATTTGGCTGCCTGTCGTTCGTCGATGGCATACGGGGCGCCCTCCAGCGTGCGCGCCGACCGGTCAACCCAACAGGAGTGAAGACATGTCATACATCGATGGTTTCGTGATCGCGGTCCCCACCGCCAACAAGCAAAAGTTCATCGAGCACGCGCGATATTTCGATTCGCTATTCATCGAGCTGGGTGCTATTCGCGTGATCGAGGCTTGGGGCGACGACGTCCCCGACGGCAAAGTCACCGACTTCCGCCGCGCAGTCCAGGCGACGGCCGACGAGACGGTGGCCTTTTCGTGGGTCGAATGGCCGGACAAGGCCACGCGCGACGCCGGCATGAAGAAGATGATGGAAGACCCGCGCATGGATCCGTCCACGCCCGGCAACCCGACCATGCCCTTCGACGGCAAACGCATGATCTTCGGCGGCTTCGAACCGGTGGTCGAAGTGAAGGCTTGAGCGGCGGGGGCGACGTCGCCCCCGGAGGTGCCACGCGTCACGGGGGCGTCTGGCGCAGACTGCCGGCCCGCAGCCGTTGGCCCCGGGACGCCGCGCTGGACCCCGTTCCGGGGACCCGAAAACGTCGCGCACCTCCCCGGTGCAGTCGCCGTAGGTCGGCTCTCGGGACCCTGCAGGGCTTCACACTCGCGGCCAGGAGCGGTCTTCGGTCAAACGGAAATGCAATTTCTCAACGTATGAACTCAGTGGCCGCCCGCTTGCGGGAGGTCCGCTGCAGTGACGGGTTGGGCATCTCTTTGCGTTCCGATCACCACGCTGTTCATCGACAGCCACCGACCGTCAAACACGAGCCCGATCTCCGCGCCGTTTTTTTTCGCACCTATGTGCAGATGCGGTTCCAGGGTATTGCCGGAGTTGCCGACCCTGCCGAGAGGTTGTTTTAAGGCTACCGTCTTCCCGGCCGTCACCGTTGCACTGCCTTGCATCAGATGGGCCATGAAGATATCCACCTCGCCGCACTTCATGGTGACGTAGTTCGCGGGATGCTCCGTATCGGGCGCTCCCGGCGGATTGTCCGCCAAAGCGTCGTGAACAGCCAGGACGGTTCCCTCGCACGGGCTATATACGATGTCCCCGAAAATTTCGTAGTCGGCAAGCGTCCGCGGGGCCACGCCGCTCGCCCGGTTTCCGAATGTATTGAGCGCGACGATGTCAAGGGCGAGCTTGGTTCCGCTAAGCGAATGGAACGGGTTGGTGACCACGCTATTGCCGCCCTGAAGCACATAGTAAGTGCCTGACGCCAGTGGGAACGACAGATCGAGGGATTCGCTGGGCCTGATGTGCGAGGCTACGGCCAAAGCGTTGAGGATCGTAAACAGGCCAAGGATAGTGGAGGAAAAAGCGGACCGTCTCGGGGTCTGCTGCTGCAGCATGCTGGCGAGTCTTGCACGTCGATAGGTGTAAAGGATGACGAGCGCGAATACGCCGAGCGCGGCGTAGCGCAGGTAGTAGCTTGTAAAGGCCCAGGGACCCGCCAGGAAGGCGAAGGCAACCATGCTTCCACTCACCGCGATGTCGACGGCCCAGCGGAATCTGCTTCGCGGCTGCGCCGTCAGCGCCCAATAAAGAGCGACGCCTGCAAGACACACCGGATATAACGCAAAAACTGTCTGAAGTGTCATTAGGTGGTGCGCGCCTGAGATGCCCAACCGTGCAGGATCACTCGCAGATGTAGCCCGTCGGGTGGATCCTGGGGGTTGGGCGGCCCACTTCTGTCAGCCTTACGGCACGGGGACCTCTGTCATATAGCGGTCGCGACTTCGACTGAAGCCAAGACCTGAATATTTGAGTTGTCGGGGACATAGTCGCCGATGCGCGTGCTCCCGCCCATGACATAGATGGTGTCGCCGAGAGCCGCAGCGCCATGGAACCAGCGTCCCTGCACCAGACCGCTGCGCGCGCTCCAGGTGTTGGTGACGGGGTCGAACTCGTCGACGTCGGTGAGGCCCGCGAGCACGTTCAAGCCACCAATGGCAAAGATTCGCCCGGTCGAGGCGGCACGAACTCCGACGACGTGATAACGCGGGCTCGGGAGCGGGGCGCAGGACGTCCACATGTCAGTCGCCGGATCGTAGACGTGCACCTCGGCAACTGGGTGGCCATCGGGACCGTGCCCGCCCATCGCGTACAGCTTGCCGTCGGCGCCGAACACGGCGGCAAGGCCAAAGCGCTGGGTAGGCATCGAGCGTTTGATCGTCCAAGCGCCGCTCTGCGTGTCGTACACCTGCAGGATGTCTAGATAGGAGGGTGGACCGACCATACCGTTCAGTGCCGTCGGCGGTACGCACCCGCCGACGACGTAGATCTTGCCGGTCGCCGAGGCGGCAATCCCCGGTTGGTAGGTCGAGACCGGAATGTTGGCCATGGGCGTCAACACGGCACTGGCGGGGTCGTACTCCTCGACCGTGCCGGCGAGCGTCAAGCAACTCGCGAGGCCGCCCATGGCGTAGACCTTGCCGTTGCTGGCCACGGCGAAGGTCTGGCCCCAGCCGCTGAAGGGGTTTGCCAGTACCGTCCACGTCCCGGTCGCGGGATCGTAGATGTCGATGTCAGCACAGAGGCCGCTCTCGTAGTAGCCGCCGATCGCCCAGATCTTGCCTCCGACGGCGAGGCCCTGCGTCTGCCAACGGGGCTGCGTCAGCGCCGGCCCGGCGCTCCAGCCCGAGACGCCACCGCCGCGACCGCCGCCGAAGCCGTAGATGACATCGCGCCAGCGAGGCGCGCGGTCGAGCAACTTGCGGTCAAGCCGCTTCAACTGTGCACTGTTGACGTGTGCGTGAAGACCCATGATGCTTCCTTTCGGTGTTTTCGAGGCCTAACGAGGCTGCGCAAAAAACCCAAATCCAGCCGCCGGCTGGCACACGGTTGCGGTGATGTTGACGGCCATGGCTTCGTTCCCTCCCGCCCAATCGAGCTCTTGATCGGACCTGTGGCGCTCATTCTGGCACTGAACAATGCCCGGTCTCCGTCGCTATTTCGGGCCGGTACAGCAGCAGCTTCTGGTCTTCCTGGTTCGGCCCCGTGGGCTTCTTCCGGTACAACGGGTCGGGCTTGGCCAGGCTTTTGCAGAAGAAGAGCACTGGCGCGCCTGGCCCCTCACCCCAACCCTCTCCCCAGAGGGGCGAGGGAGTGAAGGCACGGCGCGCCGCTTTTTGGGGTCGCGTCAAGCTCGGCGGCTTTCAGCCGTTCCTGAACAAGAAGCTGTACGCGTTGAGCGCCGGCACGCCGCCCAGGTGGGCGTAGAGCACGCGCGAGCCGGCCGGAAACTCGCCGCGGCGCACCATGTCGATCATGCCGTGCATGGACTTGCCCTCGTACACCGGGTCGGTCAGCATGCCTTCCTGCCGGGCGCACAGGCGGATCGCTTCCAGCGTGCCTTCGTTGGGCAGGCCGTATTCGGGGCCGCCGTAGCGCGTGTCCAGCACCACGTCGTCGGCGGTGATGTCCTGGCCCAGTTCCACCAGTTGGGCGGTGTTCTGGGCGATGCGCAAGATCTGTGCGTGGGTCTGCTCGGGCTTGGCCGAGGCGTCGATGCCGATCACCTTTCGGGCACGGCCGTCCGCCGCGAAGCCCACCACCATACCGGCCTGCGTGCTGCCCGTCACCGAGCAGACCACGATGTAGTCGAACTGGAAACCCAGCTCGGCTTCCTGCTGGCGCACCTCTTCGGCAAAGCCCACGAAGCCCAGGCCGCCATACGGATGCTCCGAACAGCCGGCGGGAATGGGGAAGGGCTTGCCGCCGGCCTTCTTCACATCGTCCATGGCCTGCTGCCAGCTGGGGCGGATGCCGATGTCGAAGCCGGCCGCGTCCAGCCGCACGTCGGCGCCCAGGATGCGGCTCATCTCGATGTTGCCGACGCGGTCGTACACGGCGTCGGAGTAGTTGACCCAGTTCTCCTGCACCAGCACGCACTTCATGCCGAGGTGCGCGGCCACGGCGGCCACCTGGCGCGTCTGGTTGGACTGGATGCCGCCGATGGACACCAGCGTGTCATAGCCGCCCGCGATGGCTTCGGGGATCAGGTACTCCAGCTTGCGGGTCTTGTTGCCGCCGAAGGCCAGGCCGCTGTTGCAGTCTTCGCGCTTGGCGAAGAGATGCACTTTGCCGCCCAGATGCTCGCTCAGCCGCTTGAGCGGCTGGATGGGGCTGGGGCCGAAGGTCAGCGGGTAGCGGGGAAACTTCTGCAGGTTCAGGGGATGGGCTGTGGTGGTGGTCATGGCGTGGAGGAGCGGTTGCAACCCAGGTGCGTACAGCGTCATGGCGGCAAAACACGTGGGCATGGGGTGGAACTTCGGGTTCGTGAAAACGAAGTTCATCGTAGGGTGGCAGCGCTGCTATGAATTGCGAACTGAGCCGCAGAAGTCAGTCTTCCATGCTCATTCCATGGTGTTGGTCGAATAGATGGTGTGAAATGGCCATCTGACGCAACAAATGAAAGTTCCGGCTATGGAAACGCCCCTCGACCGCATTGACCGCAAGCTGCTCGAACTGCTGCAGCAGGACGCTTCCCTGCCCAACCTGGAGCTGGCCGAGCGAACCCACCTCAGCCCGCCCGCCTGTTCGCGGCGGGTGGCGCGCCTGAAGGCGTCGGGCGTGATCCGCAAGATGGTGGCGCTGGCCGACCCGCGCGCGCTGGGCTACACGGGGCTGGTGATCATTGGCGTGGTGCTGGACCGCTCCACGCCGGACTCGTTCGCCGCGTTCGAAAAAGCGGCGGCCAAGCTCACCGGCTGCCTGGAGGTGCAGTTGGTCACGGGCGAGTTCGACTATTTCGTGAAGCTGCGCATCCAGGGCATCGACTCGTTCAACGAGATGCACAGCGCGCAGCTGATCGGCCTGCCCGGGGTGCGCCAGGTGCGCACCTTCGTCTGCCTGAAGGAAGTTTTCGAGACCACGGTGCTGCCCGTCATGGGGTGAACCACGATGGCGCGAGAACATCCAAAAACTTATCATTCATAAACATATTGGATGTGCGCTTCATCAAATGATCACTTCCTGACCGAGCCCCATGCCCAAACAACGTATCTCCCTGGCCGACCTGGTCCGCAGCTCGGGCGTGCCCAGCGGTGGGGCGGGGCCGCTGTCCGCCGCGCTGGGGGGTTTTGACACGCGCAGCGTCGACAGCCAGTCGCACCCGACCGTGGCCGACCTCAGCGAATGCCTGTTTTTCTCGCCCGGAGACGGCCGCATCTGGCTGCAGGACCAGCGCATGATCCTGCTGCACTCGGAGGCCCTGGGCTCGCTGCGCCGCGAGCTGGTCGACAGCATCGGCCTGGACAAGGCGCGTGGCCTGCTCACGCGCGCCGGCTACGTGAGCGGCGCGCGCGACGCGCAGTTGGTGCGCCAGCAATGGCCCGACGCCGACCCGCCGGCCGCCGCCATCGCGGGCACGCGGCTGCACGCGCTCGAAGGGGTGGTCAAGGTCGAGGTGGTGCACGTGCACTACGACGCCGATTCGGGCGACTACGAAGGCGAGTTCCTCTGGCACAACTCCAGCGAGGACGACGAACACATCGCCGCCTACGGCGTGGGCGGCTCGCCCGCCTGCTGGATGCAGGTGGGCTACGCCACCGGCTACGTGAGCACCCTGTTCGGGCGCCTGATCGTGTTCCGCGAGGTGAACTGCCGCTCGTCGGGCGACCCGCTGTGCCGGGTCATCGGCAAGTCGGTCGAACGCTGGGACGATCCGCAGGAAGACCTGCGCTACCTGAACGCGCAGGCCTTCGTGGGCGCCGCATTGCCCGAGAGCCCGGCCGCGCGCGTGGTCGATCTCGACGCCTACGCCCCCGAGCGGCCGGGGCCGGACCCGACGCTGGTGGGCGCTTCCTCGGCCTTCAACGCCGCCTGCCACATGCTGCAGCGCGTGGCGCCCACCACGGCCACCGTGCTCTTCACCGGCGAGTCGGGCGTGGGCAAGGAAATGTTCGCCAGCATGCTGCACCGCATCGGCCCACGCTGCGACAAGCCCTTCGTCGCCCTGAACTGCGCGGCCATTCCCGAGACGCTGATGGAGTCCGAGCTGTTCGGCGTGGAGCGCGGCGCCTACACCGGCGCGGGCCAGTCGCGCCCCGGGCGCTTCGAGCGCGCCAACGGCGGCACGCTGTTTCTGGACGAGATCGGCACCCTGAGCTTCGTCGCGCAGGGCAAACTGCTGCGGGCCCTGCAAGAGGGCGAGATCGAACGCGTGGGCGGCACGCGCACGATCCCCGTGGACGTGCGGGTGGTGGCGGCCACCAACGTGGACCTGCGCCAGGCGGTGCGCGATGGCAGCTTCCGCGAAGACCTGTTCTTCCGCCTCAACGTGTTCCCGATCCACCTGCCGCCGCTGCGCGACCGGCGCAACGACATCCCGCTGCTGATGAGCCACTTCCTGGCGCACTACCAGAAGAAGCACCAGCGCAGCGTGCCCGGCTTCAGCCAGGCGGCCGTGAAGGCCATGTTCAATTACGCGTTCCCGGGCAACATCCGCGAGCTGCAGAACCTGGTCGAGCGTGGCGTGATCCTGGTCACCGATGGCGAGCCCATCGAGGTGCACCACCTGTTCAGCAGCGGCGAGCCGCTGACGCAGGAGGTGCTGTCGCTGGAGATGCACGGCGACAGCGCTGCCACCCTGAGCCGGGCGCCGCTGCCGGGCGCGTTCGGCCTCGCGGCGCAGCCGCTGGCTGCCGACCCCGCGGCCCGGCCGCTGGAGCAGGCCGAGGTGACCCTGTTGCGCCAGGCGATCCGGCGCAGCGGTGGCAACCTGGCCGCGGCGGCCCGCCAGCTCGGCATCAGCCGGGCCACCGTGGCCTACCGGATCAAGAAGTACGGCCTGGACGCCACCCGGCCATAAGCCCGCTCGGGCGATCAGGCCCCGGCCAGGGCCGCTTTGTGGGCTTCCAGCCAGGCCGCGAAGGGCTGGGGGTCGGTCCCGGTGAGCGCCTTGAAGTCGCCGCTCAGCTCGGCCACGCGGCCCGCGGCGGTGTTGGTGTCGAAAGAGGCGAACACGCGGGCCAGGGGCTCGGGCAGGCCGGCGCCGACCATGCCCTGCACCAGGCCTTCCAGCGGCACCGGCACCACCTGGATCGGCTTGCCGACCGCGGCGCTCACCAGGGACGCGATCTCCGCGGTGGTGAAAGCCTGAGCGCCGCTCAGGGTGAGGGTGCGTTTGCCACTGGTGTCGCTGGCCAGGGCGGTCGCCGCCGCGCGGGCCAGGTCGTCGCGCGCGATGTACGCGACGCGGCCGTCCTCAGCGGCGCTGTACCACTGGCCCGACGCGAGCGCCGAGGGCAGGGACATGAAGAGGTTTTCAAAGTACCAGTGGTTGCGCAGCACCGTCCAGCCCGGCAGGGTGCTGGCGGCCAGGGCCTTTTCCGTGCCCGCGTGATCGGGGGCGATCAGCAGCGGCGAGTCTTCGGGCAGGGGCATGGAGGTGTAGACCAGGTGCTGCACACCGGCGGCCTGCGCGGCGGCCACGGCGTTCTGGTGTTGCTCCAGGCGGTGGCCCGGGCGGTCCAGCGCATCCGTGCTGATGAGCAGCAGGCGCTTGGCGCCAGCGAAGGCGTTGCGCAGCGAGGCCGTGTCGTCGAAGTCGGCGCTGCGCACCGTAACGCCCAGGGCCGCCCAGGCGGCCAGGCTCTCGGGCTTGCGGCTGGTGGCGATGATCTGGTTGGCCGGCACCTTCAGGGTGTGGACCAGGTGCTCCAGCACGCGCTGGCCGAAATGGCCGGAGGCGCCGGTCACGAGCAGGGGATACGACGAGGTCTGGGACATGGGAGAACTCCGGAAAAAAATGACAAACCACCTGAAAGTGGTGAAAATCGGGCTTCTGATACCAAATCGGTAGTCAGTTCCTAAATGGTAGTTATGTCCGGTTTGGGCCTCAAGTAGGGAGCCCGCCGTAACCTGGTTACTGGAAAGTAACGAAAGGCTTTCAAGATGGGGCTTCACAAGCCAAAGGCACCGCTGTCAGAGCTGTGCCCGATCCGCGATGTGCTCGATAGGCTGGGGGACCGCTGGACCGTGCTGGTGCTGCACGAGCTCGCGCTCGGCACCTTGCGGTTCGGCGAGCTTCGCAAGCGCATCGAAGACATTTCCCCCCGCATGCTGTCGCAGACCCTGCGCCAGCTGGAAGAGGACGGCCTGGTGGGCCGGGAGGTGTTCGCGAGCGTTCCGCCCCGGGTGGACTACACCCTGACCGCGCTGGGCGAGTCGTTTTTCCAGAGCATCCAGTCCATGCTGCAGTGGGCGGTGCAGAACCAGGAAGCGGTGCACGCCGCGCGGCGCGCCTACGTGGCGCCCCAGGCCATCGCGGCCAAATAGGTGGGGCTCAACCCCGCGAGGGGGCGGTGAACGCAGGGCTCAGGGCGTGGTCGCCAGCGCCTGCGGCTCGGGCAGTTGCACCTGGTCGTCGGTGCTGAACTGGTAGTCCTTGAACACGTGTTCCGCGCTGAGCAACTGGTAGCTGCCGTCCGCATGGCGCACCGTGGTGTCCTTCAGGCGCCAGGTCAGCTGGCCGCAGGTCCAGATGTCGAAGTTGCGCATGTGGGTGCACAGGCAGGTCTTGTCCATCACCGAGATGCGGCGCACGCCCGGGTGGGCCGCCACCTCGCGGTTGTACGAGGTGACGTAGGCGCATTTGCCGTTGGCGTCGAGCAGGTAGCCGTAGGCCTCGCAGTTCGGGCGGATGCCGTCACCAATGCCCGGGCTGCTCTTGATCATGCGCATCGGGTAGCCGGTGGGCGAGATCTCGTTGACTTCGATGTCTTCCTCGTTGGCCTTGAAGTATTCCTGCTTGATGTCGTCGGGCAGGCCGCACTCCTGGGTGACGGTGAAGCGCGTGGCCACCTGCACGCCCGAGGCGCCCATTTCCATGAAGCGCACCGCGTCGCTGCCGGTGAAGATGCCGCCGGCCGGAATGACCGGGATGTCCAGTTGCTCGGCCTTCATCCAGGCCAGGATCTCGGCCACGATGGTGGCCAGGTCGTACTGCGCCCAGTCCATGCCGAAACCCAGGTGGCCACCGGCCAGCGGGCCTTCGACCACCACGTAGTCGGGCAGGCGGTTCAGGCGGCTGTTCTTCTTCAGGAACAGCTGCAGCGCGCGCAGCGAGCTGACGATGATGCCGAGCTTGGCGTGGCGGAAACGCGGGTGGTCTTCGATCAGCGCGAACGAGCCCAGGTGCAGGCCAGCGGCCAGCGTGATGCCGTCGATGCCCGCGTCCAGCGCGGAGGCCATGCGCACCCGGAGGGTTTCCTTGGGGCCGTTCATCGTCAGCTTTTCCATGCAGTTGATGAACACCATGCCCGGGCCTTCCTTGCGGGCCATGGTGTGTTCCACGTGCAGGCGCGTGGCCTCGGCCAGGTCGCCCAGGTCGAACTTGACGGCCGACTTGTCTTCCGAATTGACGTTGTACTGGTACATCGCCTGCTTGGCCTTGACGAACTTGGTCTTGTAGCGGCGGTCCGTGACCGTCTTGACCATGGCGTCGGAAATGTGGCCCACGCCGCCCAGCCGGGCGGCCTGCAGCGCGAGGTCGGAGGACGAGATATCCACGCCCATGCCACCAATCACGATGGGCACCAGTTCCTGTTGGCCCATCTGCAGGCGGAAGTCGTCCAGACGTTTCATATTCGGTTTCTCGATTTCTCGGTTTCAGCCCGGTTTGACCCGGCCCAACGATCGTTTGTTGAACCCGGGATTATGAACCGCGCCACCCACGCGGGGGCGCAAGGCCCCATGGGACGAATCCGTTGAATGGACGCACCCGGTGCTCAAGTTCAAGCCATGCGGCCTGACAGAGGTGACAAAATGCAAGCAAATCAGAGGGGCACACCATGTCAGGACAGGTTGGGCCGCCCCGCAAGGGGCCGCAGCATCGGGCGCTCGGGGTGGGTGGCGGCGCGCGCCGGCCGGTCGCGCCACCGTGCGCCGATCGGACGCCCGCCGTGGAGCCGGCTCCGTGACGCCGGGCCGCTGGCTCGTGCAACTGCCGGGCCGTTGGCTGGCGCCCTTGCTACTGGCCCTGTTTGCCCTGCTGGCCGTGTTGCTGAACCACGGCCTGCAGTGGCGCTCGATGGATCAACGGATCACCGGGCAGGAGTCCGCCCGGCTGCGCGAGCGCCTGGGCCTGGAGCAGACCCTGGTGGAACTGCAGATCAGCCATGACAGCGGCGTGCTGGCGCGGCGTCTGGCGGGCAGCCTGGGCCCGTACAGCGGCATGGAACGCGCCTGGCTGGTCCGGGGCGATGGCCGGGTACTGGCCTCGCTGAGCCCGGCCGATGTCGGGCGCCCGTTGTCCGAGGTGCTGGGGGCCGAGGCCGGCCTGTTTGGGTCCTGGAGCGTGCCGCCCGGCGACAGCCGCGCCAGTGAGATCCGGGTGGCCCGGCCGCCTGGGTCGCTGCGCGTGGTGGGGATGGCGCCGATCCAGCCCGACCGGTGGCTGTTGACCGTGGTGGATCTGGGCCCCGCTCTGGCGGCGCGCGAAGCCGAGCTGCGCAACGAGGTGCTGCGCGAGGCGCTGTTGCTGCTGGTGCTGTCGGCGCTGCTGGCCTGGGTGCTGCACCACGTCTGGTTCCTGCGCGCACAGCGGCTGGTGCACACCCTGAGCGAGATCGGCCGGGGCCAGCTGGAGGCCCGCAGCGGCTTGCAGGGGCGCGACGAACTCGCGCGCATCGGCCGGGAAGTCGACCTGATGGCGCAGCGGCTGCAGACCGATCAGGCCGAGATCCGGCGCCTGAACGCGGTGGTGAACCGCTCGCCCGCGGTGGTCATCGAGTGGCGCGATGCACCGGGCTGCCCGGTGGACTACGTCAACGACGCGGTGTCCCAGTGGGGCTACGACAAGGCCGACTGGCTCCACGCGGCATGGCGTTTTGACAACCTGATCCACCCCGAAGACATGGACCGTGTGCTGGCGGAAGCGGCAGGCCACCGCGAACACGGCCCGGACGAATACCAGCAGGAATACCGCCTGCACCGTGCCGACGGGGGCTGGGCCTGGGTCGGCGACCGCACCACCCTGCGGCGCGACGCGGCGGGCAAGGTCGTGGGCTCCAGCGGCATCCTGGTGGACATCACGCCCCAGAAAACGGCCCAGGTGGCTGCGATCGAACAGGCCGAGCTGCTGCGCCTGTTCTACGAACTGCCCTTCATCGGCATGGCGATCTCTTCGCCCACCAGCCGGCGCTGGCTGCAGGTGAACGACCGGCTGTGCGAGATCCTGGGCTACGGGCGGGACGAACTGTTGAGCAAGACCTGGGCGGAGATGACGCCCGAGCCCGACCTGCAGATCAATCTGGGGCATTTCCACGAGATGCTCGCGGGCCGGTGCGAGAGCTACCAACTGGGCAAGCGCTTCGTGCGCAAGGACGGGCACTTCGTGCACACCGAGATCCATGTGCGCGCGGTGCGCCACGCCGACGGCTCGCTCAAGCACCTGTTCACCACCATCCAGGACGTGAGCGAGCGCGTGCGGGCCGAGCAGGCCCTGCAGGCGTCCAAGGCCGAACTGGAGCGGCGCGTGGTCGAGCGCACCGAGCAGCTCAGCGAGGCCAACCGCGAGCTCGAAGCCTTCTCGTACTCGGTTTCGCACGACCTCAAGGCCCCGCTGCGTGGCATCGACGGCTACAGCCAGCTGCTGCAGGAGGAATACGCCGACCGGCTCGACGACGATGGCCGCCAGTTTCTCGGCCGCATCCGCCGCGGCGTGCAGCAGATGAGTGACCTGATCGCCGATCTGCTCGACTACTCGCGCATGGAGCGCCGCGCCATGGAGCTGAAGCCGGTGGAACTGGGGCAACTGGTGGACGAGGTGATCGAAAGCCACGCCGCCGACATCGACGGCAGCGGCTGTGCGCTGAGCCGCGCACTCGAACCCATGACGCTGGTGCTGGACCGCGACGGCATGGCGGTGGTGTTGCGCAACCTGATCGGCAATGCCGTGAAATTCAGCCGGGCCAGCGCCTCTCCCCGCGTGGAAATCGGGGCCCGCAGCGAGGCGGGCAGGCGTATCCTGTGGGTGCGCGACAACGGAGTGGGTTTTGACATGAAGTACCACGACCGCATCTTTGGCATCTTCCAGCGGCTGCACCGGGCCGAGGACTACCCCGGCACCGGCGTGGGCCTGGCGCTGGTGGCCAAGGCGGTGCAACGCATGGGCGGTCGCGTCTGGGCCGAGAGTTCCCCGGGTGACGGGGCCACGTTCTATCTGGAGTTTCCTGCATGAGCCAAACCATCAACATGCCGCCGATCCTGCTGGTCGAGGACAACCCCATGGACCTGGACCTCACGCTGCGGGCCTTCGCCAAGCGCAAATTCTCCAACAGCATCCAGGTGGCGCGCGACGGCGAAGAGGCGCTGGCCTTCCTGCCGCGCTGGGCGGCCGGCGAGGCCATGCCGGCGGTGATCCTGCTGGACATCAACCTGCCCAAGGTGAATGGCCTGGACGTGCTCAAGCAGCTCAAGTCGCACGAGCAGTTCCGCCGCATCCCGGTGGTGATGCTGACCTCGTCGCGCGAACACAGCGACCTCAAGGCCGCCTACGAGCTGGGCGTGAACTCCTATATTGAAAAGCCGGTGAGCTTCAGCAAGTTCATCGAGGTGGCCGGCCAGATCGAGCTCTACTGGTGCGTGCTCAACGAGCGGCCCGTCTGAATTTTCCAGTGCGACAAGGACAAGAACCATGCTGAAAATCCTGATTCCCGTGGATGGATCGGAACTCTCTTTGATGGCCGTGCGCTACGCGCTGCGGCTCACGGGCTGGGGGCTCAAGGCGCGTTTTGTGGTGGCCAATGTGCAGCCCACGGCCAATCTCTACGAGCTGGTGGTGGCGCACGATCCGGCCGTGTTGCAGCAGGTGGCGGAGGAAGCCGGCCACGATCTCATCGCCCCGGCGGTGCAGTTGCTGCAGGCCGCCGGTCTGCAGGTGGAGCAGGACGTGGCGATTGGCGATCCGGCGCACGTGCTGGTGGACATGGTGGAGCGCAACGGCTGCGGCGCGATCATCATGAGCGCGCGCGGCAGCAGTGGCCTGAGCGCGGCGGTGCTGGGCTCGGTGTCGCAGGAGCTGGTGCACCTCTCGCCTGTGCCGGTGACTGTGGTCAAGCCGCTGGCCGACTGATTTCTCTGGGCTCTCCTTTGGGGGCTCTTCTGTAGCGGCCCTGGCATTGGGGCTTTTTGTGCGCAGGCCTGCTCTGTGGGGGTCGCGCATGCTGGGCGGCCGACTGCGCTCATGTCCCCCGGGCCGTTCCGGCCCTCCTCCTTGACTTCGCTTCGTCAGCCACCCAGCATGCGCGACTTGCCTGCGGGTGGGCGTTCGACGCGGGGGGAGCCCGTGCGCATCATGTTCTTTTGACTGAACCGCGTTGGGCCTTCTTCCAGGCTTCCTGCTTGATCTCGCTTCGTCAGCCACCCCGCACGCGATCGGCCAGCAGGGGAGGTCGACGCAGGCGCGCCCGTGCGCCCGTGGCTTGGCGGGGCGGGGTGTTCTGCAGAGCGAAGTAAAGGAGGAGGGCCGGAACGGCCCGGGGGACATGAGCGGCGCAGAGCGCCCCGATCCGCCAAGCCTGCGAGGCAGTCCGTCTTCTTGGAATTACGTTTAGAGAAACGTATTTACTGATGTGAAATTATCGGCTACAGTCCAACCCTGACAACGCCGCCGCATTTCGCACGCGCGGCGACAACGAAGGAGCAAACGACGGATGGCCACCTACACCTACCCCACCTTCCCGTACCGCGGCCCGGCCGACCTCATGCAGGGCGCGCCACAGCGCAAACCGCTGGTGGTCATCGGCGCCGGCCCGGTGGGTCTGGCCGCCGCCATCGACGCCCGCCTGCAGGGGCTGGACGTGCTGCTGTTCGACGAAGAAGACAGCGTCTCCTTCGGTTCACGCGCCGTCTGCTACGCCAAGCGTGCGCTCGAAATCCTTGACCGCCTCGGCGTGGGCGACACCATCGTCGACAAAGGTGTGAGCTGGAACGTGGGCCGCACCTTCCTGCGCGAAGAAGAGGTCTACCGCTTCAACCTCGTGCCCGACGCCGGCCACAAACGCCCCGGCATGATCAACCTGCAGCAGTACCACCTGGAAGAAGCGCTGGTGCGGCGCGCCGAAGCGCTCGGCGTGGACCTGCGCTGGAAATACAAAGTGGCGGGCGTACAGCCTTTGGACGATGGCGCCCGCGTGAGCGTGGAGACGCCCGATGGCCCCTTCGAGATCGACGCCGACTGGCTGATCGTGGCCGACGGCGCACGCTCCAACGTGCGGCGCCAGCTGGGTCTGGACATCGAGGGCCACGTGTTCAAGGACCGCTTCCTGATCGCCGACGTGATCATGAAAGCCGACTACCCCGCCGAGCGCTGGTTCTGGTTCGACCCGCCGTTCCACCCCAACCAGAGCGTGCTGCTGCACAAGCAGAGCGACAACGTCTGGCGCATCGACTTCCAGCTCGGCTGGGACGCCGACCCGGAAGAAGAGAAGAAGCCCGAGAAGATCATCCCGCGCGTGAAAGCCATGCTGGGCGACGAGCGCGAGTTCGAGCTGGAGTGGGCCAGCATCTACACCTTCCAGTGCCGGCGGATGAAGCACTTCCGCCACGGCCGCCTGCTGTTCGTGGGCGATGCGGCGCACCAGGTCTCGCCGTTTGGCGCACGCGGGGCCAACTCCGGCTTCCAGGACACCGACGACCTGCTCTGGAAGCTCGCGCTGGTCATGAAGGGCCTGGCGCCCGAGGCCCTGCTCGACACCTTTGATGCCGACCGCACCTACGCCGCCGACGAAAACATCCGCAACTCCACCCGCTCCACCGACTTCATCACGCCCAAGAGCGCGGTCAGCCGCCTGTTCCGCAACGCGGCGCTGGAACTGGCGCGCACGCAGCCGTTTGCCCGCAAGCTGGTGAATTCGGGCCGCCTCTCGGTGCCGGCCTTCCTGGTGAACTCGGCGCTGAACACGCCCGACGTGGACGCCTTCGAAGGCGACATGGTGCCGGGCGCGCCGCTGGACGACGCGCCGGTGCGCGTGGCCGGGCAGGACGGCTGGCTGCTCGACCAGCTGGGCAACCGCTTCCAGTTACTGGCCTTTGCCGACAGCGTGGAGCAGATCGACCCGGCACTGCGCGCGCAGGCCGCGGCGCTGGCGGGCGGTGCCATCCCAGTGGAGGTGGTGCTGGTCACGGCCCACGCGGGAACCGCTGCGGCCGGCCTGACCGTGCTGCACGACCGCGACGGCATGGTGGACCAGCGGCTCGACGCCCGCCCCGGCACCTGCTACCTGCTGCGCCCCGACCAGCACGTGGCCGCGCGCTGGCGCCGCTTCGACGTGGTCGCGGTGCGCAGCGCACTGGCCCGCGCCACCGCGCAGGACATGGCTTCAACCACCGCCCAGCGCCCCGCCACGGAAGCGGTCGCCGCCTGAACCCGAACACCGAGGAGACCCCCATGCCCCTGCAACTCCAGCCGAACCTGGCCGAACCCGGCCAGCGCTACTTCCGCGACTTCACGCCCGGCGACGATTTCTACGAAGCCCTGATTCACACCCACCGCGACCTCAGCGACGAGCAGAGCCAACTGCTCAACGCCAAGCTGATCCTGCTGCTGGCCAACCAGGTGGGCGACATCAGCGCCCTCAAGCAAGCCCTCGCGATCGCCCGCGAAGGCGTCTGAACCCATTCACCCGAAGGAGAACACCATGTCCAACATCCGCAAGATCCACCACGTCGCCTACCGCTGCAAGGACGCCAAGACCACCGTCGAGTGGTACCAGAAGCACCTGGGCATGAACTTCGTGCTCGCCATCGCCGAAGACCAGGTGCCCTCCACCCACGCGCCCGACCCCTACATGCATTTGTTCATGGACGCGGGCGGCGGCAACATCCTGGCCTTTTTCGAGCTGCCCAACGCGCCCGAGATGGGTCGCGACCCGAACACGCCCGACTGGGTGCAGCACATCGCGCTGGAAGTGGACACGGTTGAAGAACTCGAGACCACCAAGGCCCGCCTGGAAGCCGCCGGCATTCCGGTGGTGGGCGTGACCGACCACACCATCTTCAAGTCGATCTACTTCTTCGATCCCAACGGCCACCGCCTGGAGCTGGCCGCCAACACCGCCACGCCCGAGATGATGAAGAAGCTCGACGACGTGAAGTGGGACATGCTCAATGAGTGGGACAAGACCAAGCGCGCGCCCAAGCACGCCGCCTGGATGCACGAAAAAGAGTTCACGGCGGGTTGAACCGTGCGTAGCCGATTCCCGCCTTGCCGTCCATCGGAAAGTAGGGGGTAAAAGGGCTCAAGTTCGCCCGGCACGGGCCGAAACCCCTGTGAACAGCGGACGTGTTTTTTCGGATCGCTGACTCAGTGGAGAAGGGATCTGCCATGTTGAGCATCAACTCCGGTCCGGCCGTCGCCTGGCCCACCGCTGCGCCGGTGACGGTCGCACCGGTCAGCGCCGTCACCGCCATTGCCCCCGCACAGCGTTCATCGGGCGATGGCAACGCGGGCCTGGACTCGGGCCGCCGCGGTCAGACGCAGAACGGCGGCGCGCCAGCGGCCGATGCACCCGAAGCATCCTCCGAGGCGGCGCCTCTGCTGCCGCGCGAACGGACCGACGGCGGACGCGAGCAGGCGTCGGCCGAAACGGCGGATGCGGCGGCCAAGGCCGAGCAGCACGAGCGGGCGCAGGACAAGGCCGAGGAAAAGGCGGCGAAGCTGAAGCTGCAAGAGGTGCTGGCCAATGTCTGGAAAGCCAGCGCGGCGGTGGTGGACGCGGTATTGGGCCGCACCGGGGCCGGCCCAGTACCGGCGCAGGGCGACGACCCAATCCGGTCCGCGCCGGGTTCCGCGCGGGCGATGGTCGCGCCATTGCCGCTCGATGAACCGTCCCAGGCCACGGACGCGGCCCGTTCACTGGGCGATCGCCGCGACGGGCAGGACGTGGTGGCCTACGACGAGCGCGGCGCCAGCAGCCTGGCACCGCCGGAGTCGGGCAGCCTGGTCAACCAACGGGTTTGAGAGGCCGGGTGGCGGATCAGGTCAGGCGGGATCGTGCACCGGAAAGTGGTGCAGGGCCTTTCGCGTGAGCTCCAGTTCGTGCGACAGCTGCTGACACAGTGCCAGTGGCACCACGTCCTGTGTCTGCGTGGCCAGGTGTTCGATCTGCGCCGACGTTCTCACCAGCGCGCGAAAGCCCATCAACATGCAGGTGCCCTTGAGCTTGTGGGCGTTGTAGCCCACGGCGTGCCGGTCGCCATGGGCCATGGCCTCCAGCAGCACGTGCACCGTGCCTTCCGGGGGATCGAACATGGTCTTGAGCAACTCGTTGAGCGAGTCCTCCGGCATCATCGCCGCGACCTGGGCGTACGACTCGGCGTCGACCAGACCCGAGTCGCAATGGCCCATGTCCGGCAACCGCAACAACTCGCAGAACGGCGCTGACGGCGGATACGGTGGTTGTGTGCTGCGCGCGTCCATCGGCGCGCAGTTTTCCGGGCCGTCGAGCAGGCCGCAGCGTGCCAGCGCGCGTTGCAGGTCGGCCGCCTGCAGCGGCTTGCTGGTGAACTCGTCGACGCCCATCTCCAGCGCGCGCTTGCGCGTGTCGTTGACCACGTCGGCCGTCACCAGAATGATCTTGATGTCGGCGGCGGGACCGCCCAGGGCGCGGATCGCCTCGGTGGCGGCCAGACCGTCGAGCACCGGCATGTGGTAGTCCAGCAGCACCACGTCGAAGTGTTGGCTGGCCAGCAGCTGCAGGGCTTGCTGGCCGTTTTCGCAGAACACCGCCTCATGCCCCATTTTGTCGAGCAGGATGTTCATGTACTTCAGGTTGATCGGATGGTCCTCGGCCACCAGCACGCGCAGATGGCGGGTCTGCCCCATCTCGTTGGCGGTGGAGAGCTCATCCAGCGGCGCCTGGGCCTCGGGCAACTGCAGGCGCACCCGGAACACCGAGCCCACGCCGGGCTGGCTGCCGACCTCGATGTCGCCGCCCATCATGCGGGCCAGATTGAGTGAAATCTCCAGGCCCAGACCGGTGCCCCCGATGCGTCGGCGCAGCGAATTGTCGGCCTGGTAGAAGCGGGTGAACAGCCGGTTGACGGTCTCTTCGTCCATGCCCACGCCGGTGTCCTGCACCGTCAGCACCACGCCGGGCGGGCCACCGGGCGCGGTGGCCAGCTCCACGGTCACACCCCCCTGCAGGGTGAACTTGAGGGCGTTGTTGATCAGGTTGAACAGGATCTGGCGCAGCCGGGTCGGATCGGCCGCGACCCACTCCGGGAGGTCGGCACCGGTGCGCATGTCCAGCGTCAGACCCCGCTCGCGGGCGGCCACCTGCATCAGGCCGTCGACCTCCTGCACCACGCTGCGCAGGTGGACGGGCACGACCGAGAGCTTGAGCGTGCCCGACTCCATGGTGGAGACGTCCAGGATGTCGTTGAGCACGCCCAGCAGGTGCAGCGCCGAGTCGCGCGCGGTCTGCAGGTAGTCGCGTTGCTGGCAGGAGAGGGCGGAGTCGTCGAGCAGGTTGAGCATGCCGAGCAGGCCCTGGAATGGGGTTCGGATCTCGTGGCTCATGTTGGCCAGGAAGATGCTCTTGCCTTGGTTGGCGGCCTCGGCCTGGTCGCGTGCGTCGGAGAGTTCGTGGCTGAGTTTCTGCAGGCGGGCGTACTGGCGCTGCTGCTTTCGGATGTGGCGCACCAGCAGGCCCAGGAACAGCAGCATCACCACGATCTGCGCCGCCGCCAGGCCAATCACCAGCAGGCCCTGCTGGCGCAGCTGCGCATTGCGTTCGTCCAGGAAGCGCGCCACGGCCCGGTTGGCCGCGCGCGTGAGCTCACCCAGCAAGGGCTTGAGCGGCTTGATCGTGGCGTCGATGGAAGCCATCCGGGCCGGGTTGTTGGCCAACGCCTGCGGATCGGCAAACAGCGGGTCCGCCATGGCCACGAACGCGTTGACCTTGGCCATGGTGACGGTGTACCCGGACGAGGCCTCGAGCAGGTCCCGGCGTGGGATCCTGGTCAGCAGATCGATGCGGCTGAGGAACACCTCATAGCGCTCGGACAGCGCGTGGCCGTCGACCGGGGAGGTGGCCTTCATGCCCTCCATGAGCGCGTGCTCCAGCCGCCCGAGCTCGCGTTCGAGCTGGTAGGCCTGCCACATGATCGAATCGACCTGGTTGGTCGACACGTCGTCGAGCATGCGGTATTGCTGCCACTGGATCCAGACCAGGGGTGTGAGCGTGAGCCCCAGCAGGCCCACCAAGGCGATCATCCATTGCCGACCGTGCCAGCGGGCCAGATTCGGCAGCCGGAAAGTCATTGGACTTCCAGTGCCTTGAGCTGCCAGATCGAGCGCTCGTAGTACGTGGATGAGCGCAGTTCGATGCTTCGGTCAAACGGATAGATGATAAACAGTGGCCCCTTGTCGCGCACGCGGATGGGCTGGTCGTTGATCAGCCGGGCCATGATGACTTCGTGCTTGGCCGTGTCGCTCAACGGGATCTCGATCCTGTAGTCGTTGATGGCCAGGGCGCCGAGCACCGTGCCGCTGGCTTTCACGGCCGCCATCACGTCGGACAGCAAGGGCCCGGTGAATTTGACCGGCTTGTCGAACCAGGGTGTGCTGGTGGTGAAACTGTGCTGCGGCAGGGCCTCGATCATCTTCATGTCGAAGATGGCCGTGTTGCCCGCGTTCGTGGCGGCGATCTTGCCCGAGATGGTGAGAACGGGGCGCTCTTTCGGCGCGTCGAGCGCGAGCGCGGCGCCCGAGAAGGCGAGCCCGGCAAGCAACAGGCCACCGGTGGTGATGGTGCGTCGGATTTTGAGCATGGTGATGCGCGCCGTGGGGGTGGGGCGGTGGCTCTCAGATGCGGTGGCGCACGCCGCCCGGGCTGCTCGCCAGGCGGGCCAGCAGCGCGTCGGCGATCTGCGTCAACGGCAGGATCTCGTGGGCCGCGCCATGCTGGATGGCCATGCGGGGCATGCCGAACACCACGCAGCTGGTTTCGTCCTGCACGTAGTTGTAGCTGCCGGCGTCCTTCATCTCGCGCATGGCCTGCGCGCCGTCGGCGCCCATGCCGGTGAGCATGATGCCCAGCGCGTTCGGCCCCAGCACCCGCGCGGCCGATTTGAACAGCACCTCGACCGAGGGCCGGTGCCGGTTCACCGGCTCGGTGTCCTCGACCACGGCCACATAGTTCGAGCCACTGCGGTCGATGCGCAGGTGGTGGCCGCCGGGGGCGATGTAGGCGTGGCCGGGCAGGATGCGCTGGCCGTCGCTCGCTTCCTGCACCTGGATGCGGCACAAGGTGTTGAGCCGGTTGGCGAAGCTGGTGGTGAAACCCGGCGGCATGTGCTGGGTGATGACGATGGCCGGCGAGTCGGCCGGCATGCGGGTCAGCACCTCGCGGATGGCCTCGGTGCCGCCGGTGGAGGCGCCGATGCAGATCACCTTTTCGGTGGACAGGCGCGGCAGCGGGGCGCGGGGGGTGTCGGCCACGGCGCCGCTGTGGACCGGGCGGGCATCGGCCGCGGCCGGCGGGCTGGCCAGGCGGTGCACCTGCGCGCTGGCGGCCACGCGGATCTTGTCCACGATGTCTCCGGCCAGCTCGTTCAGGCCGCTGCTCACGCCGATGCGCGGCTTGGCCACGAAGTCCACCGCGCCCATTTCGAGCGCGCGCAGGGTGGTCTCGGCGCCCTGCTCGGTCAGGGTGGAGACCATCACCACGGGCATGGGGCGCAGCCGCATCAGGCGCGAGAGGAACTCCAGCCCGTCCATGCGCGGCATTTCCACGTCGAGCGTGATCACGTCGGGGTTGAGCTCGCGGATCATCTCGCGCGCCACCAGCGGGTCGCTGGCCGCGCCGATGCAGCGCATGTCGGGTTGCCGGTTGATGATTTCGGTGAGCAGACTGCGCACCAGCGCGGAGTCGTCCACCACCACCACTGAAATGATCTTGTTCATTGGGATAACCTAACAATCAGCGCCGGCGCGGGGATTAAAACAAATCGATCGAGCCGCCGGACGTCGCCTTGGCCACCACGGCGGCGCTGCCCTTGCGTTCCTGGGTTTCGAGGGTGTCGGGGTGCGAGTGCGCGAGCCGCTTGACCATGGCCTTGCCGCTGGCGGGGAAGTAGCAGACCTTGCGCGGATGGATGTCCAGCACGTCCTTGGAGACGATGGCGATGCGCTCGGTCTGCAGGTAGTCCAGCACGAACCGGGTGTTGCGCTCGCCCACGTTCAGGCTGGTGAAGTTGTGCATCACCTGGCCGCCGCCGAACACCTTGGCCTGCATGCTCTCGCGCCGGGCGCCGAGCTTCATCATCTCGTTGATCAGCAGCTCCATCGCGTAGGAGCCGTAGCGGCCCGAGGTGTCGGCGCCGCCCTCGGGCAGCATGAAGTGGTTCATGCCGCCCACGCGCGCCTGGGGGTCCCAGATGCAGGCGGCGATGCACGAGCCCAGCACCGTCATGATCAGCATCTCGTCGGCGGTCACGAAATACTCGCCCGGCAGCACCTTGACCGCGTCGTGCCCGAAGTGCGGGTCGTGGAAGAAAAACGCGGCCTCGCCGGGTTTGCGCGGCCGGGCCTTGAGCGCGTCCAGCGACGGGCTTTTGGTGACGCTGCCCACCCGGCTGACCAGGCCCGCGTTGGGCAGGGCCAGGGCGGTGCGCGCGCCGCGCGCCTGCGGCATGGCGGATTCAGACGCGCTCATAGACCGTCTTTCCCCGCAGCTCGAAGTGCTTGCGGGCGTCGCTGAAGTTCTCGGCGTGGCCCACGAACAGCATGCCGCCGGGCTTCATCACGCGGTGGATGCGCTCGAGCACGCGGCGCTGCGTTTCCGCGTCGAAATAGATCATCACGTTGCGGCAGAACACGATGTCGAAGGGCTCGTTGAACGGCAGTTCCTCGATCAGGTTCACGCTCAGGAACTCCATGTGCTTTTGCAGCTCGGGCTTGACGCGCATCAGGCCCGCGTTGCCGCCCTTGCCGCGCATGAAGAAGCGCTGCAGGCGCTCGGGGCTCAGGCCCTTGACGCCGTCGCTCTTGTAGACCCCCTGCGCGGCGGTGGCCAGCACCTTGGTGTCGATGTCGCTGTTGACCAGGTGGAACGATCCGCCCGACCCCAGGGCCTCGGTGGCGGTCATGGCAATGGAGTAGGGCTCCTCGCCCGTGGAGGCCGCCGAACACCAGATGCGCCAGTCGTGCCCGCGCCGCGCACGCATCAGCTCGTCCAGGATGGTGAAGTGGTGCTGCTCGCGGAAGAAGGCGGTGAGGTTGGTGGTCAGCGCGTTGATGAACTCCTGCCACTCGGGGCCGTCGTGCTGCTCCAGCCAGTCCAGGTAGGCCTTGAAGCTGGTGTGGCCGGTGTCGCGCAGGCGGCGCGAGACGCGGCTGTACACCATGGCGTGTTTGCCGTCGTGCAGGCTGATGCCGGCGCGCTTGTAGATCAGGGCCTTGATGCGCGTGAAGTCGCCGTCGGTCCAGACGAACTCGCGCCCCTGGGCCAGCGGGCCATCTTCTTGAGGGGCCGGCAGCACAACGGGAGCACGGCGGGGGAGGGTCGTCTGCTGCAGCATGGGGTGTCCTGACCGGTGGGGTGGGCGCGGGCCTGGGGCCCGCGAGAGGGGTTCAGTGGCGTGAGCGCCTCACCAGGCCGGAGGTGTCGAGGATCAGCGCGACCTTGCCGTCGCCCAGGATGGTGGCGCCCGAGATGTTGGGCACCTTGCGGTAGTTGGACTCCAGGTTCTTGATCACCACCTGCTGCTGCCCGAGCAGCTCGTCCACCATGAGCGCCACACGCGCGCCCTCGGCCTCCACCACCACCATGATCGGGCTGGCCGCGTTGTATTCGAAACGCGGCACCTGGAACACCCGCTCCAGCTCGATCACCGGCATGTACTCGTCGCGCACCTTCACCAACTGCGCGCCCTGGGCCACGGTGTTGATGTCCTTCGGGTTGATCTGGAACGACTCGATCACCGACGACAGCGGCAGGATGTAGACCTCGTCGCTCACGCGCACCGTCATGCCGTCCATGATGGCCAGCGTGAGCGGCAGGCGCACCTTCACGCTCATGCCGTAGCCCTCGGCGGAGTCGATCTCCACCGTGCCGCCCAGCGAGGCGATGTTCTTCTTGACCACGTCCATGCCCACGCCCCGGCCCGACACGTCGGTGACGACCTCGGCGGTGGAGAAGCCCGGCGCGAGGATCAGGCCCCAGACCTCGGGGTCGCTCAGCGAATCGGGCGCGTCCATGCCTTTTTCGCGCGCCTTCTGCAGCAGCTTCTGGCGCGAGAGGCCTTTGCCGTCGTCGCGCACCTCGATCAGGATCGAGCCGCCCTGGTGGGACGCCGAGAGCGTGATGGTGCCGTGTTCGGTCTTGCCCTTGGCCAGCCGCTCCTCGGGCGGCTCGATGCCGTGGTCGCAGCTGTTGCGGATCAGGTGCGTCAGCGGGTCGGTGATCTTCTCGATCAGGCCCTTGTCGAGCTCGGTCGCTTCGCCGTGGGTGATCAGCTCGACCTTGCGGCCCAGCTTGCCCGCCAGGTCGCGCAGCATGCGCGGGAAGCGGTTGAACACCACCGACATCGGGATCATGCGGATCGACATCACCGCTTCCTGCAGATCGCGGGTGTTGCGGTCCAGGTCGGCCAGGCCGGCCAGCAGGGGCTGGTTGGCGGTGCTGTCGAGCTCGCGGCTCTTCTGCGCCAGCATGGCCTGGGTGATGACGAGTTCGCCCACCAGGTTGATGAGCTGGTCCACCTTGCTCACCGAGACGCGCAGCGTGCTCGATTCGAGCTGGGCCGTGCTGGGCACGGCGCGGGCATCGACCTTGGGCGCGGCCATGGCCGGGGCGGCGCCGGCCGACGGCGTGCCGCCCGTTTCGGGTGGCCGGGCGGGTGCGCTCGGCGGGGGCGAGCCCGGGGACCCTTCGAAGAAGCCGAAGGCCGTGCCTTCGCCGCCCGCCACGGGAGCGACCGTCTGGGTCGCCAGGATCGCGGCCGGATCGACGATCTGGATCTGCTCCTTGCTCACGTGGAAGGTGAACAGGTCGAGCAGGTCGGTGTCGCTGGCCGTGGTGAGCGCGCGGAAGATGCGGCGGTCTTTCTGGTCGCAGGGCAGGGGGCTGATCTCGCCCAGGCCCGGGATGTCGCGGAACAGCTCGGCGATGCAGTCGGCCTCGCTCGGGTTCTCCAGCGGGCCGATGTGGATCTCCAGCTCGCGCGTGGCCGGGGCGGCCTTGCGTGCCACCGGGGCGGCGGCGGGCGGGGTGTCGATGGCAACGGCGATGACAGCGCTCGGCGCGGGCGCCGCGGCGGGCGGGGCGGCCACCAGCTCCGGCTCAGGCTCGCCCTGCGCCAGCACGGCGATGCGGGCCACCAGTGCGTCGGTCGGCGGGGTGGCGGTGCTGCGGCCCTGGTGGCGCGCCAGCAGCAGGCGCAGCGCGTCCGACGATTCGAGCAGCACGTCCACCATCGCGGCGTTGGGCTGGAGCTCGTGGCGGCGCAGCTTGTCCAGCAGCGACTCCATCTGGTGCGTGAGTTCGGCCACGTCGGCAAAGCCGAAGGTGGCGCCGCCGCCCTTGATGGAGTGGGCGCAGCGGAAGATCGCGTTGAGCTCCTCGTCGTCGGCCTGCTCCACGTCCAGCTGCAGCAGCATCTGCTCCATCTGGTCCAGGTTTTCACCGGCCTCTTCAAAAAAGATCTGGTAGAACTGGCTCAGATCGATGTTGTCACCGAGGTTGTGGCCTTCGTTCATCATTTCACCCATGGGGGACTCCTTGCCTGTGTGGCGTGTGCGCTCGTGGGGCGACTGTTCAGCGGATGACTTTCTGGATGACCTCGATCAGGCGGCCCGGGTCGAAGGGCTTGACCAGCCATCCGGTGGCGCCGGCGCTGCGCCCGGCCTGCTTCATCAGGTCGCTCGACTCGGTGGTCAGGATCAGGATGGGCGTGTTCTTGAACTTGGGGTGCTCGCGCAACCGGCGCGTGAGCCCCAGGCCGTCCAGGCGCGGCATGTTCTGGTCGGTCAGCACCAGGTCGATGGCGTGGGTCTGGGCCTTCTCCAGCGCGTCCTGCCCGTCCACCGCTTCCACCACGTGAAAACCTGCGCCAGTCAGGGTGAACGACACCATTTTTCGCATGGAGGCCGAGTCGTCTACGGCAAGAATCGATTGCATGGAGTACTCCGTGTTTCGAAAAGATATCGACAGAAAGAGCGCGGGCTTGAACAGCGCATCGTCAGAACAATTCGATGGAACCCGCGTCCATCTCGCTTTGGGTCACCGGGCTGGGGCGCTCGGGCACCGGATCCAGGCATATCGGCAGCTCGCCTTCTTCCGGTTCCATGGTTTCGTCGGCCAGCTTCCAGGCGCAGCCCTGAAGAATCTTGCCGGTGTGCACCAGCAGTTGTGTCGCCATGTCGTGGAACTGCAGTTCGGTCACGGCCTGGTGCAGGCTGTGGCGGATGCGGTTGAGGTCCTCGTCGTCGTGGCGCGCGAGGTGGGCCAGGGCGTGGTTGGCGGAGCCGAAGCGCTCCAGCAGATTGCCCGTGGCGTGTTCCAGCAGGCCCTCAAGGCGCTGCAGATCGGTCATGGCCATGAGCAGGGCGTCCTGCACATCGGCCACCAGACTCACGGGCAGCGAGACGGACGGCTGGGGCTGTGGCATCGTCGGTTGGTCCATGGTGTGGGCTGGGTGTGACCAGGCGGTCGGGGGTCGGGCATTACAATTTTCCCGACCTGTGACCCTCTGTATCGGCAGATAACGGGCCGAATTCAGCGCCATTTCGTGGCGTTGTCCACGCGTCCTTGCAAGGCACGCTCTACCAGGCCTCCCATCCACCACCATGAACGCAGCGCACCACCCCAGCGACAAGCCCCCGGTCCGCATCCTGCATCTGGAGGACTCGCGGGTGGACCACGCCCTGGTCAAGTTCGCCCTGCAGCGCAGCCAGATGCCCTGCGAGCTCACCCTGGTGGACACGCTCGACGATTTCCGTCGGGAGCTGGCCGACGGGCGCCACGACATCGTGCTGGCCGACTACCACCTGCCCGGCTTCACCGGCCTGGACGCCTGGGACGTGGCCCGGGCCTGCCACAGCGAGCTTCCGTTCGTGATCCTCTCGGGCGCCATCGGCGAGGCCGCCGCGGTCGAGGCCATGCACCGCGGCGTGAGCGACTACCTGCTCAAGGACAGCATGCACCGGCTGTCGCACGTGATCGAGCGCGCCCTGGAAGTGAGCGAGACCCGCCGCGCCAAGGCCCGCGCCGACGCCGAACTGGCCGACTCGCGCCACCGGCTGGCCGAGCTCGCCGAGCACCTGCAGACCAGCATCGAACAGGAGCGCGCCGACATCGCCCGCGAGATCCACGACGACATCGGCGGCGCCCTGGCCGCCGTGAAACTCGACCTGGCCTGGGTCGGGCGCCGCGTGGCCGACGACGAGATGAGCGCCCACGTGAACAACGCGCTGGAGATGCTGCAGCACGCGCTGGGCGCGAGCCAGCGCATCATGATGAACCTGCGCCCGCCCATCCTCGACCAGGGGCTGGTGGCGGCGGTGCAGTGGCTGGCGTCGAGCTTCGAGCGGCGCACCGGCCATCGCGTGCTGGTGCGCCGATCGTCCGAATTCATCGATGTGCCGCGCGAGGTGCAACTGGTGGCCTACCGCACCGCGCAGGAAGCCCTGACCAACGTCGGCAAGCACGCGCAGGCCAGCGCGGTCGACATCGACCTGAACGACCGCGAAGGGGTGTTGACCCTGGAGGTGAAGGACAACGGGCGGGGCATGGGCCCCGAGGCGCTGCGCAAGGCCAAGTCGTTTGGCCTGCTCGGGCTCAAGGAGCGCGCCGAAAAGGTGGACGGCTGGCTCGACGTGAGTTCTTCCCCGCGCGGCACCTCGGTGATCCTGTCGGTGCCGCTGCGCGCATCGACGAACCCCGACAATGCAGATGCTGACAAGGAGGACGACCATGATCAAAGTGATTTTGTGTGACGACCACGCGATGGTGCGCCGCGGCATCCGCGACACCATCGCCGAGGCGGTGGACATCCAGGTGGTGGGCGAAGCCGGCAGCTACCCCGAGCTGCGCGAACTGCTGCGCAAGACCCCGTGCGACGTGCTGGTGCTCGACCTGAACATGCCCGGGCGCGGCGGGCTGGAAGTGCTGGCCGCGCTGCGCGAAGAGGGCTCGCCGGTCAAGACCCTGGTGGTCTCCATGTACCCGGAAGACCAGTACGCCATCCGCTGCCTGCGCGCCGGCGCGCGCGGCTACCTGAACAAGGCGGGCGAGCCCGCCGAACTGGTGAACGCCGTGCGCACCGTGCAGCAGGGCCGCAAATACGTCACGGCCGACGTGGCGCAGATGCTGGTGGACAACCTCAGCGCGCCCGAAAGCGAAGAGCTGCACGCCAGCCTGTCCGAGCGCGAACTGCAGACCCTGCAGAAAATCGCCACCGGCAAGAAACTCTCCGAAATCGCCGAAGAACTCATGCTCAGCCCCAAGACCGTGAGCGTGTACCGCGCGCGCGTGCTGGAAAAACTGCACATGAGCAACAACGCGGAACTGACGGTCTACGCGATCCGCAACAGCCTGGTTTGAGGGTGTTGCGGTTCAGACTTGAGTCCGACCCCATGAGCATCAATTCTCGGCACCTTGCGGCAGCACAGTTCACGGTTATTGCCACATTTTGTGCTTCAGCGTGGTGGTCCCTTCTGTTTCCATTCAACGAGGCGGCCGAACAACTGCGGCTTGTTTTTGCTCCCGGCTATGAGCTGCGGCCATTTTTTACATGGCTGGCTGTGTCGTCGATTGTTACCACCGCTGTAGCAATGTCGTACTGGTTTAGGCCGGCAGCGGTACGCCCCCTTTCTTCTATTCTGCTTGGCGTTTCCGTTGTGCTCTTTGGGTTGGCACTATGGTGGTTTGATACCACCTTCATCCTTGCTTATGGGCTGGGTTTGTTCTTTGCCGCCTGGGTATGGCGTGGGTCCAACACTGCGATCAAGAGGGCGCGCGCCGCAAGTCCGGTGAATTCCCACACAAGAACTCCGCATGGCGGGTGAATTGCGTCTCGTCGTTGTTGAAGTCCATATGAGTCCATGGGAGGCTCATATCACTCGTGCGCTGCTGCACTCCGAAGGGGTTCCGGCCTTTCTTGCCAATGAGCATCATGTTTGGGCCAACTGGTCTGCATCGCTCATGCTCGGTGGCGTGAGGCTTCTTGTGCCCGCCCTGCACCTTGAGCCAGCGCGAGCTGTTCTTGCCATGCGAGACCGCGGCGAACTCCAGGCGGCCTTGGCTGCGCAAATCGGGCCAAGCGTGGACACCTGCCAAAAATGCGGTTCCACAGAGTTCACTGAGAACCGAAGTTGGTTTTCAGTTGCCCTGTCGCTCGCACTGCTTTTTTCTTGCAAGGCTTTCTTTCCTCCCATCAAAAACCGGAAGTGCACGGCCTGCGGGAGTGTCGGGCTCTGAGCTTTAACAGACTGTTGGAAGCCGGGGTCGCCGTTGACAGCGTGCGCCAGAACCTCCAGCAATCCATTCAAGAAGTCGTCTTCGGCGGCCTCTCGCCCGAAGACGCTCCTGACCACGCGTTACGGCTACGCCTCCCAAGGGTTGATGATGCTCAGCCCTGCAGCCTCGAAAGGACGGGTGTCGCGTGTGGCAACCATGAGCCCACGTGCTGCCGCCGTCGCGGCGATATAGCCGTCCGCCATGCCTATTGCCCTTCCTGCCGCCCTCGCCTGCGACATCAGGTCTGCATAGGCCTGTGAGGCATCCAGGTCGAAGGGAAGAACGCGCCCCGCGAAGGCCGGCAATACGTCCTGCTCCAGGCGATCCAGGTAGACCGTGCGCCGTTTGCCTGCCGGCATCGCCGCCAAGCCAAAGCGCAGTTCCGCCACGGTCACGGCGGACAGGTACAGCGTTTCTATCGCCTGGGCGTCGAGCCATGCCAGCACGCGCGCATCGGGCGCGAGCTTCCACGACTCGGAAATCACGTTGGTGTCGATGAGGATCATTCAAACCTCATCGGCTCGGCCGGGGTCTTGTCGCGGAGTTGGTTGAACTGCTCCGCTTCCGTGTCGGTCAGCCCCCTCGCTTCACGGGCGATGGATGCCAGCAAGGAACCGAGCTTGATACGCTCCGGTGGCCGAGCGGCAGCTTCCAGAATGTCGCGGATTTCAGCCTCGGTGCTGTGGCCATGATGGGCCGCCCGAACGCGAAGCGCGCGGTGCACCTCATCGGGCAGATTTCTGACGGTAACGACTGCCATGACTGCATCTCCTGTAATTGGCGTCAATGATGTCACTATAGTCAAAGTGAAGTCAACTCGCCAAATGAGGCAAACCCACCGCAATAACCTCGTGTGGCCGCCTTCCCAAGCCGCTCCGGCATACTGACCCGATGGTCACATCCCACTCGATCTGGAGTCCCTTGCGACAACCCGCATTTCGGGGGCTCTGGGTGTGTGGCGGGGTCTTTTTCATTGGTGCGGGCATGCAGACCATGGCCGCGGCCTGGCTCATGGTCGAGCTCACTGGCTCGTCGTTTCTGGCCGCGCTGGTGCAGACCGCGGTGTTCCTGCCCATGTTCCTGCTGGCGCTGCCGGCTGGCGTGCTGGCCGACACCACCGACCGGCGCCGCCTGATCTCGGGCGCGCTGATCGCGCAGGTGGGTGCCTGTGCCCTGCTGGGCGCGCTGGTGCTGGGCGGCTGGGGCGGGCCGGCCTCGGTGCTGTTTCTGGTGTTCGTCTGCGGCTGCTGCACGGCCGTGCTCACGCCGGCCTGGAATTCCTCGGTGATCGACCCGGTGCCGCGCGACGAGTGGCCGCAGGCCATCACCGCCATCGGCATCGCCTACAACGCCGCGCGCGCCATCGGCCCCACGCTGGCCGGCCTGCTGTTCGCGCGGCTGGGCGCGGGCTGGGTGTTCGTGGTCACGGTGTTCACCACGGCGATGATGTGGGAGTCGATCCGCCGCTGGCCGCCGCGAGCGCACCCGCCGTCCAGCCTGCCGGCCGAGCGGCTGTGGGGCGGCACGCTGAGCGGCCTGCGCTTTGCCTGGCACTCGCGCATGATCCTGGCGCAGTTGGTGCGCGTGATGGCTTTCAGCGCCGCCGGCTCGGCGCTGTGGGCGCTGCTGCCGGTGATCGCGCAGCGCCAACTCGGCACCGGCGCCGAAGGTTTCGGCCTGCTCATGGGCTGCCTGGGCACCGGCGCGGTGGCCTCGGGCCTGGTGATCGGGCGGGTGCGGGCCCGCTTCGGTCTCGACGGCATCGTGGCCGCCAGTTGCGCGGCGTTTGCCGCCGTCATGCTGGTGGCGGCCTGGGTGCGCGTGCCGTGGCTGGTGTACGCCGCCATGGCCGTGGGCGGCGCGGCCTGGATGGCGACCATGTCCACCTTCAACACCGCCACCCAGGCCAGCGCGCCGCCCTGGGTGCGCTCGCGCGCGGTGGCGCTGCACATCGTGTCCGCGCTGGGCGCGTTCGCCATCGGCTCGGCGTTCTGGGGCGCGGTCTCCGACATCGCCGGCCTGACCGCCGCGCTCTCCGCGGCCGGCGTGCTCATGGCCGCGGGCCTGCTGCTGGCGCGCCCGTTTCCGCTGCGCGTGGGCGAGGCGCACGACGTGACCCAGGGCACGCCCTGGGACGAGCTGTTCGTGGAAGCCGAGCCCAGCCCCGAGGCCGGCCCGGTGGCGGTGGAGGTGGGCTACCGGATCCGGCCCGGGGAAGACAAGGCCTTTCTCGACACCATCGCCCGCATGAAGGCCCCGCGCCGACGCGACGGCGCCACCTTCTGGCGCGTCTACAAAGACCTGGGCGAACCCTCGCGCTACGTGGAGCGTTTCATCGTCGCCTCGTGGGCCGACTACCTGCACCAGCGCGCCCGCGCCACCCTGGCCGACGGCGCCATCGAAGCCGAGGTGCGCGCCTTCCTGGCGCCGGGCGAGGCGGCGCGCATGTCGCACTACATCGCCGAGCGCTGACCCCCTGAACCCGTTCCCTGCATCAACCCTGGACACCCGATGAACGCACTCGAACTGAAGATCCCGCCGGTGGCCCTGGCGCTGCTGGTGGGCGCGGCCATGTGGGGCGTGTCGGCGTGGGCGCCTGCGCTGGCCGGGCCGCTGCCCCGCCTGCCGGCCGTGGCGCTGCTGCTCGTGCTGGCCGGCGCGCTCGTGGCCCTTCTCGGCGTGGCCTCTTTCCGGCGGGCAAAGACCACCGTCAACCCGACCACGCCCGGGGCCGCGTCCGCGCTGGTGGACAGCGGCATCTACCGCGTCAGCCGCAACCCCATGTACCTGGGCCTGCTGCTGGTGCTGGCCGGGTGGGGTCTGTGGCTGGCCCATGCGCTGGCGCTGCTGGGGCTGCCGGCCTTCGTGGTGTACATGAACCGCTTCCAGATCGGCCCGGAAGAGCGGGCGCTCACGGTGCTGTTTGGCGATGTGTTCACCACCTACCGGCAGAAGGTGCGGCGGTGGATCTGAGAGGTTGAGCACCGCCTTGCACCACGTTGAGCCGGATCGTGCTGTTGGTGGGCGTGCGGGCGGTCGCGGGCCGGCCGCAGGCCTGATCGTTTGGGTTGCGAAAGGACCGTATGTTTTCCCACATCTTTGTCGGTGTCAGCGACTTCGAGCGCGCTCTGGCCTTCTACAACCCGCTGATGGCCGCGCTCGGCATCGAGCCGCGCTTCTGCGACCGCAGCCGCCCCTGGGCGGGCTGGCAGTCCCACCCGGGCCCCAGGCCGCTCTTCCTGATCGGCCGGCCCTACGACGCGCAACCCCACGCGCCGGGCAACGGCCAGATGGTGGCCTTCCTGGCCGACAGCCGCGCGCGGGTGGACGCCGCGCACGCGGCCGCGCTGGCGCATGGCGGCGTCTGCGACGGCGCGCCGGGGCTGCGGCCCGAGTACCACGAGCACTACTACGGCGCCTACTTCCGCGACCCCGACGGCAACAAACTCTGCGTGGCCTGCCACCTGCCGCCGGACCAGCAGGCGGTGGCCGCCGGGTCGCCACAAGGGGGCATGGCGTGCGGTTGACCGGGCGCCGGAGGCCGGCGCGCCGGCTGTTTCCGGTGTTTCTGCTGGCCGCGTTGCTGATGCTGCTGCTGTCTGCCTGCGGCAAGGACGACCCGCAGGCCCGGCTGGAGGCGGCGGTGCAGCAGCTGCAGGACAACCTGGAGGCGCGCGACAGCGGCGCCGTGCTCGACCAGCTGGACAAGCGCTTTCGCGCCCAGGACCAGTTCGACGCGCAATGGGCGCGCCAGACCGTGCTGCTGCTGTTCCACCGCTACGCCCAGGTCAAGGTGGTCTCGCTCGGGCGCCAGACCCGCATCGACCCCGGCTCCGCGCTCACCGGCCACACCGAAGCCCAACTGCTGGTCACCGGCGCGCAGGGCCTGATCCCCGAGCGGGTCACGCCCTACACCGTGAGGCTGGAGTGGCGGCGCGACGGGGACGACTGGAAGCTTTATGACTTGAAGTGGGAGTGAGGGGGTAGGGCGGAATGGCTGATGGGGTGTGCTGCGCCGTGGCCTGCCCCCACCAGCCGCATGGCACTGGCGCGAAAGCTGCTGGAGATGCCCCTGCCGCAGCCCCAGGCCATCGAGGACGCCCGGGCCTTCATGCATCGCGTGGCGGCGCTGGAGATCGACCAATGGGTGCTCCCAGTGGCGTTTAGGATGGCGGAGTCAAGCACCAAGTGCAACACCGATTTATTGAATGGAGGAATTGGGTTGATTGAGCTTGTCCAACATGGCCTG
>Ga0156085_1162_pt1 | contig 45001 bp, 37 predicted proteins | sample RifCSPlowO2_02_FD_107738 | JGI IMG/M metagenome (GOLD analysis project Ga0156085, IMG submission 107738) | Burkholderiales bacterium RIFCSPLOWO2_02_FULL_67_64 | reverse complement strand
CGAGATCCGCAAGCTCGGCGACGACCGCGACCACGCCTACAGCCCCGACCGGCTGATGGAGCTGATCCTGCACACCGCCGTGCGCGAGCGCGCCACGGACGTGCACCTCGCCCCCACCGCCCGCAGCCGCGGGGTGCTGATGCGCATCGACGGCGTGTTGCGCCCGATGTTCGCGATGCCGCCCTCGCTGGACCGCCTGGTGTCTTTCATCAAGCTCAAGGCCGACATGGACGCCAGCGAGCAGCGCCTGCCGCAGGACGGCAGCTTCACCATCAACCTGATGGACGCCACCTACACGATCCGGGTCTCGACCATGATCTCGGAGTTCGGTGAGCGCGTGGCCATGCGCCTGCTGGCCGAGCGCAGCGACCTCGACCGCCTGCAGGACCTGGGCTTTCTGGAAGAAGACGTGGCCGAGATGGAAAAGGCCTTCGCGCGCCCGCACGGCCTGATCCTGATCACCGGCCCCACCGGCTCGGGCAAGAGCACCACGCTGCACGCCGCGCTGCGGGTGCAACCGCTGGTGGAGCGCAACGTGTTGACGGTGGAGGACCCGGTGGAGTACCGGGTGCCGGTGGCCTGCCAGACCGAGGTGAACCGGCGCGCGGGCTACGACTTCGCCAGCGCCATGCGGCACTTCCTGCGCCACGACCCGGACATCATCCTGGTCGGCGAGGTGCGCGACGCCGAGACGGCGCGGGCCGCGCTCGACGCCTCGTCCACCGGCCACCTGGTGCTCTCCACCCTGCACGTGGGCGGCATCTTCGGTGTGGTGCCCCGCCTGCGGCTGCTCGGCGTGGACGCCGAGACCGTGGCCGAGAACCTGGTGGCGGTCATCAACCAGCGCCTGGTGCGCTGCATCTGCCCCCACTGCAAGACCCAGCGCGCCGCGACCGAGGACGAAAAAGCCTGGCTCGGCCCGGAGGTGTCCATGGTGCACCACGGCGCCGGCTGCACCCACTGCCGTGGCACCGGTTACCGCGGCCGGCTGCCGGTCTATGAAATCCTCACGGTCAAACGCGAGCTGGCCGACGCCATCGTGGGCGAGGCCCCGAGGGCACGCATCCGCGAGCTGGCCGAGGCCAGCGGGCTCAAGCCCATGGTGCGCCTGGCGCGCTACCGGGTCCTGCAGGGCGAGACCACGGTGGACGAGGTGCGCCGCGCCATCGGACTGGAGTAAGCCATGAGCACCGCCGCCGGTCTGCGAACCTACTACTACCGCGTGCTGCTGCCCCACGGCAAGGTCAAGAGCGGCTTTCTGCGCCTGCTGGTCGAGCGCGACCACTCGGTGCGCCTGCGCCTGGAGCAGACCACCGAGGGCGCCGTGCTCAGCCTGGTGCGCCTGCCGGCCTGGGTCACGGCCCTGAACGACCTGCGCATGCGGCTGTTTCGCCGCCACGTGCGCCAGCAGGACCTGGCCGGTTTCCTGCGCGACATGGGCATCATGCTGGACGCGGGCGTGCCGATGATGGAGGCGCTCAAGACGCTGGTGGAAGACGAGTCTGGCGACGACGGCGTGGCCGAGGTCGCGCAGCGCGTGCACACCGACCTGGGCTCGGGCATGCGCATGCCGCAGTCGTTCGCCCGCCACCCCGACGTGTTCCCGGAGACCGTGCGCAACCTGGCGGAGATCGGCGACCAGTCGGGCGAGCTGCCCCGCATGCTGCTGGAGTCGGCCTCGCACATCGAGCGGCTGATCGACATCCGCCGCGACATCCGCACCGCGCTGATCTACCCGGTGCTGGTGTTCACCACCATCCTGGGCGTGGGCTTCTTCTGGCTCTACTACGTGGTGCCCAACATGGCCCAGCTGTTCAAGCAGCTCCAGGCCAAGCTGCCGCCGCTCACGCAGTGGCTGATCGCGGTGTCGGACGCGCTGGTCCATTACCTGGTGCTGTTCGCGGTCGGCGTGGTGCTGCTGATCATGGCGCTGATGTGGCTGTACCGCTCGATCCCCGGTTTCAGGCTCGCCTGCCACGAGCTGCTGCACCGCCTGCCGATCGCCCGCACCCTGTCCACCTCCTCGGGCATGGCCTTCATCAGCGAACACCTGGCCCTGCTGGTGCGCGCCGGCCTGGACTTCATGCTCAGCCTGGACGTGTTGTCCCGCGCCACCACCGACCAGTACTACCGCGAGCGCCTGCTGCGGGTGCGCGACGGCGTGGCGCGCGGCGAAGGCATCGGTGCGTCCATGCGCCGCGTGGGCGGTTTCCCGGCCATGGCGGTGCGCATGATTTCCGTGGGCGAGGAGTCGGGCTCGCTGGACAAGCAGCTCGACCGACTGGCCACCGAATACCGCAAGCGGCTGGACGTGGTGGTCAAGTCGCTGGGCGAGATCATCAAGCCCGCGCTCATCCTGCTGGCCGGCGCGCTGTTCATCTTCCTGATCGTGGCGCTGCTGCTGCCGATCTACGACCTGGTGCGCCAGTCGGTCAACCACTCGCTGGGAGGGGGCTGATGCGCGTGACGCCCCGGGCCCGCCCACCCACCCCGGCACCCCGGCGCCGCCACCGCGGCCTGGGCCTGCTGGAGGTGCTGCTGTTCATCGCCATCGTGGGCGGGCTGGCCACGGTCGGCTACCTGGAATGGCGCGAACGCTCCGCGCTGCAGAGCTCGCGCCAGGAACGCGCGTCGTTGTCCCAGGCGGACACGGCCGTGATCACCTTCGCCACGGTGATGCGCCGCCTGCCGTGCCCCGACACCGACCGCGACGGGCTGGAAGACTGCGGCGCCAGCGCCCAGAAAGGCTGGCTACCGTCGGTGTCGCTCAAGCTGGCGGGGGCCGATGCGGGCGTGGGCGTGGCCCAACTGCGCTACCTGGTGCAGCGCGGCGCCACCGCCTACGACCTCGCGGTGCTGGGCGACGACTGGCGCCCGCTCGAATACGACGACGGCGCGACCACCTTCGCGGCCATGCGCGACACCGTCGGCAACGGCGGCAGCTACCAGGCCAACATCCTCACCCTGCCCGACCTGTGCCAGCGGGTGGGGCAGGGCGTGGCCGCCACCTTCGGCGCGGGCATGGCCCACGTGACCTCCGCGCCCTTGCGCCCGGTGGCCTATGCGCTGGTGCATCCGGGCCTGGAAGACACCGACGGCGACGGCTCGCTGTTCGACGGCGTCAACGGCGCCGCGGGCCACACGGTGGAAGACCCCGACCGCTCGCCGCTGCTCAGCAGCTACGACGACGTGGTGCGCGAGCGCTCGTTCGCCAGCCTGCAGTCGGCCTTTCACTGCCAGCCGCTGGCGCAGTCGATCGACACCGTGGCGCTGGGGCTGGACGTGGTGAATCAGGTCGACGACATGCGCAAGGACAACATCGCCGCCGCCGAGCGCGCGGTGATCTTCGCCGCCCTGGGCGCGGCGATCACGGCGGTGGAGCTGACCGCTTCGGTGGTGGAGGCCGCTTCGGACACCGGCAACGCAGTGGCCGAGGCCACCCTGTGCGGCGCCACGCTGGGCCTGGCGGTGAACGCCTGCGCGGCCTTCCCGCAGCACATCGCCTCGGCCGTGCTCGCCGGGGTGTCCACCGCGGCCAACATCGCCACCATCGCCCTGAACGTGACGGCCGCGATCATGGCGGGCAACGCCCTGGTGCTGGCCGACAACAGCCAGCCGCCGGCATCGGTGTCCTGCCCCGTGCCCGACGTCAGCGCGGCGCTGGCCGCGTCGCTGGACGAATGGAACAAGGCCAAGGCCGAGGTCACCCGCCTGGAGGGCGAGGTGGCGGCCAAGCAGATTGAGCTGGCCAATGCGAACATCGCGAAGACCGCCGCGATCACCGCGCTGGAATCCTCGGTCCTAACCGATGGCTTCATCGGTGGCATCAGTTCCACATTGGACGGCACCGTGGACCAACTGATCGCCGGGTCGAACACCTGGAACCAGGAGGCGCTGGACTACGCCGCTGCCCAGGCCACCCGGACCCTCAACCAGACCGAATACGACAGCTGGAGCGACATCGTCGTGCGCTACAACGACATGCTGACCAACCGCACCACGCTGATCCCCCAGGTGGAGGCGGAGATCGCCGCGCTGGACATCCTGATCGCCGCCGAGACGGACCAGACCGCCAAGGAAGCGCTGCAGCTCCAGCGCAGCAACAAGCAGGGTGAGCTGGCGTTGCTCAACGACGTCACCACGCTCACCTCGGAGCGCGACAACGCCATCGTCAAGCGGGACCAGGCCTACGTGAACCTGCAGGCCGCCATCGCGGCCGAAGCCAACGCGCTGGCGGTGCTCAACGGCGCGCGCGGCAGCTACCAGACGGCCTACGCCAACCTCGCCAATGGCAGCTGGGGTCCTTACCTGATACAGAGGACGCCGCCGCTGGGTTCCCTTACTGCCTGTACACCACAGACATTCCCGTCGACCTGTCCCGGGGCATCGATACAGACCAGGCCGCTTGTTCTGGCGGCGATGCAGGACCTGTTCGGCTCGGGCGGCGACAACGGATCGACACAACCCCACGCAGACAGCAAATACATGAGGCCTCTGACGATTCAGCGCGAGCTCGACGGCCTGAACGCGCAGCTCACCGCCGCGCGTGAGATGGAAGTCGATACCAAGAAGCGCTACGACGACCTGAAAGCCCAGGCCGACAACCCGCCGGCCTGCAACCTCACCGGCACCGGGGTCACGCCCTGGTCGCCCACGACAGCCGCCGACCTGCTCATCAACGTCGACGTGAAGGGGGGCACACGATGAACCGCTTCTTCATCCGTCGGCAGCGCGGGTTCTCGCTGATCGAGCTGGGCGTGTCGCTGGTGATCGCCGGCGTGATCGGGCTGATGCTCTGGCGCTGGATCGCCGCGACGCAACAGCCCGTCTCGGCGCAGGACATGCGGCGCCAGCTGGGCGAGGCGCAATCGGCGGTCGAAGGCTTCGTGCTCACGCGCCACCGGCTGCCGTGCGCCGCGGCCAACACCGCCGGGGTGGAAGCCTGCGGCACGGCCGACGCCGTGTTCCTGCCCTGGAAGACGCTGGGCCTGAGCAGCGACCTGAGCGTGCTGCACTACGGCGTCAACCGCGGCGGCGGGGCCGATCTGGCCGCCACCGGCGCGGCCTGGATCGCGCCCGATCTGAACATCGACTTCACCGGCGTGCCGGTGCTGCCGGTGGCCACGGCCGATGCCCCGGCCGCCGCCGCCGCGGCCACGCAGGTGACCAGCCTGATCACCACGGCGGCGGCCCGGCGCACGGCGGTCAACGGGCTGGACTGGTGCCGCGTGCTGCGCGGTTTCGCGGCCAACCCCACGGCGGCCGGCGTGCTGAGCGCCGGCAACATCACGGCCAGCCTGCCGGTGGCGTTCACGCTGGTGCACCCGGGGCTGAACGGCCAGTTCGACGGCAACAACCGGGTCGGCGCGGGCGGCTCGTGGCGGTTCGATCTGCCGGGCCGGGCGCAGGACGAGGGCTTCGACGACATCGGCCTGGCCGTGGGGCCGGCGGACCTGTCCGCCCGCATGGGCTGCGTGGCGCGGCTGAGCGCCGCCCAGGGGTCGGCCCAGGCGGCCTTCGCCCAGTACGACACCGCCCGCGTGATGCAGGAGTACTGGTCGCTGCGCGAGTTCGACGTGACGACGGCCGAAGACGGGGTGAGCGGTGCCGAGACCGGCGTGGCCATGGCGGCCATGGGCCTGGCCATTTCGACCACCAGCACCCTGGTGGGGCTGGCCTCGGCCGCCAACACCGAGGGCCTGACCGTCTATGCCGTGGCCATCGCGGCCGTCAACATGGCCGTGGCCGTCACGGAAACCGTGCTGGCCGCGCAGGACCTGGTGGACGCCCAGCAGGCCCTGGTGGACTCCCGGGCCAAGCTCGTGGCCACCAGCACCTACGCCGCCGGGGTCTACACCGCGTTGGCCGATGCGCTGAGCCAATCCATCGCACTCGACACGAAAGGACTGAACCCATGAGACAGCGGATGAGGGGGTTCACGCTGGTGGAAATCTCGGTGGCCCTGCTGGCGCTGGGCCTGATCGTGTGGGGGGCGGTGGTGTTCTGGCAGCAGTCGGCGGGGCAGCGGGTGTCGGCCGTGCAGTTGGACGCGCAGCAACAGGCCCGCCAGTCGGTGCTGGGTTTTCTGTACGCCCGCCACCGCCTGCCTTGCCCGGCGGCCGACGCCAACGGCGTGGAGTCCTGCTCGCTCGCGGGCGGGGGCCTGCGCCAGGTGGGCTACGTGCCCTGGCAGACGCTGGCCTTGCCGCGCCCCGAGGCCGGCCGGCTGCGCTACGGCGTGTTCCGCGAGGCCTCGGCCACGGCCCACCTGGACCGCGACCTCGCGGTGGCGCAGGACCGCATGAACCCCTTGCGCGTGCGCACGCCCAACCCCCGCCCGCAGAACGGCAACGCCCCCAACGGCAACGCGCCACCCCTGCCCGTGGCCACGGCGGGGCTGCTGGGCGCCACCCAGTCGGGTGACGTGGCGGCGCCGCTCAACAGCGCGTGCGATGCGGCCAATGCGCCGCCCTGCAGCCTAGGCGGCGCGGCCTCGGTCAACCAGGTGGACGTGTGCCTGGCGCTGAACACCGCCTCGGACGCCGCCACCGCACCCGCCGGGTCGCTCGGTGTGATGTCCGCTGGCGTGCGCCGCCCGGCCGCCTTCGCCATCGCCGCACCGGGCCTGCTCGACGCCGACGGCAACGGCCAGGCCTTTGACGGCGCCAACGCCACGGCCAGCGACGCCTCGCCCACCTTCGAGTCGTCCAACACGCGCTCGACCCACGCCTACGACGACACCGTGCTCGCCGCCAGCCACGCCGAGCTGTTTGCCACGCTGGGCTGCGAGACCGGCCTGTCGGTGGCCGAGCACGCCCATTTCAACGCCGCCACCGGGGCCTTCGTGCTGGAGCGCGCCCTGTACGACTACCGGGACCAGCTGTACGTGATGGTCAAGCTGGCGGAGGCGGACGTCGCGGCCGCCACGGCGGGCGTGACCAGCGCCATCGCCGGCGGGGCCGACGCCGCCCAGGCGATGCTCTCGGCCACCGCCGACACCACCATGAGCGCGGGCGCGCGTTCGTTCCAGATTGGCCTGGCCGCGGTCGGGATCGCCGCCGCCGTGGCGGGCGGCATTGCCGCGGGCGTCGCCATGGGGCTGTCCGTGGACTCGCTGGTGGACGCGCAGGACACGCACAACGAATTTGCGGCCCGCACCACCGCCATCACCGACCTGTCCATCTCCATCAACCGCAACGCGCTGCTCGCGGATGCCATCGGCTTCTGAGCCCTATTGTGTTTTCGGGGTACGCACCATGAATCGACCGACCAACGCCAAGTCCGCCAAGCCCTCCAAGCCCGGCCATCGCCAGCGCGGCTTCACCCTGGTGGAGCTGAGCATCACCCTGCTGGTGATCGGCCTGCTGCTGGGCGCCGTGGCCGTGGGCCGTGACCTGCAGCGCAGCGCGGCCAACCAGCGCCTGTCCACCGACTTCGTGCAGGGCTGGCAACTGGCCTACGAGGCCTATGTGAACGGCGTGGGGCGCCCGCCCGGCGACAGCGCCACCAACCCGACCGGGCAGATCAACGGCGGCACCGCCCCGGCGGGCACCCAGCTCTGCGGCAACGACATGCTCAACGCGTTCCTGGCCGCCGGCGTGCGCCTGCCGGAAGGGCGCACGGCCGGCAGCGCGGACCGCTACGTCTACCTGGACAGCAACGGCAACCCACAGGAAGTACGGGTCTGTTTCCGGAGCGTGGACTGGGCCGAACCCGGCGCCACGGTCAACACCTACGCCACCCGCCCGCGCAACGTGATGGTGCTCAGCAGCGTCACCCCCTCGCTGGCGTCCATGCTCGACCAGCAGATCGACGGCCGCAACGACGCCCGCTTCGGCCGCTTCCGCGATGTGTCGTTTGCCAACGCCATTGCAACCACCGACGGGCAGACCTGGCCCATCGACGACCGCATGGCGTTCGGCACCACCGTGGCCACCTCGCTGGACGAATCCCAGGTGGCCGTGACCACGGCTTACCTGCAGATGATGCGCTGAGGGCGCGCCGCTTCTGGGCGGTGCCGACCGGCTTCAGTGGGCCGCGGCGGCCAGTGCCTTGGCGATCTTGCCGCGCTTGACGGTGGGGCGTGGCACTTGCTGCGGCAGGTGCTCGAACCAGCGCCGCACGTCGTCTTCCACGCACAGGCCGTGCATGTAGTTGTAGATCGCCTTGCGCAGGCCGATGCCGAGCGCGTCGTGGTCGGTGCCGCTGGGGTCGATGAAGCCGATGTCGTTCTTGGCGAAGCTCACGGGCGGCAGCGGGATCAGCTCGATGCCGTAGGCCGCCGGGTCCAGGCCCACGGGGGAGTGCACCGTGCAGCTGAAGCGGTGGAAAAAACCGCTCTGGATGCAGCCGGCCTCGAACAGCTGGCGCACATATTCGAGCGCGTCCACCGTGTCCTGCAGCGTCTGGGTGGGAAAGCCGTACATCAGGTAGGCGTGTACCAGGATGCCGGCGTCGGAAAAGCCCTTGGTGACGCGCGCCACCTGCTCGACGGACACGCCTTTTTTCATCAGCGTGAGCAGGCGGTCGCTCGCCACTTCGAGCCCGCCGCTCATGGCGATGCAGCCGCTTTGCGCCAGCAGCTCGGCCAGCTCGGGCGTGAAGGTCTTTTCAAACCGGATGTTGCCCCACCACGAGATGTTGAGCTCGCGCCGGATCAGCTCTTCGGCCAGCGCTTTCAGCGCCTTGGGCGGAGCTGCCTCGTCCACGAAATGGAAGCCGGTCTGGCCGGTTTCTTCCACGATGGCCTGGATGCGGTCGGCCAGTTTGCTGGCGGTCGCCGTTTCGTAGCGGCCGATGTAGTCCAGGCTCACGTCGCAGAAGCTGCACTTCTTCCAGTAGCAGCCGTGCGCCACGGTGAGCTTGTTCCAGCGGCCGTCGCTCCACAGGCGGTGCATGGGGTTGAGCATGTCGAGCAGGCTCAGGTAGTGGTCCAGCGGCAGGCCGTCCCAGGTGGGCGTGCCCACGTCTTCGAACGGGATGTCGGGCTCGGCGAGGTGGATGTAGCGCACGGTCCCTTCGCTGTCGTCCCGCACGAACGTGCGCTGCAGCCGCTGGCGCCCGCGTTGGCCCTGCAGGTGCTCGATGATGGACAACACCGGCCGCTCGCCCGCGTCCAGCGTCACGAAATCCACGAAGTCGAACACGCGCGGGTCCGACAGTTCGCGCAGCTCGGTGTTCACAAAGCCACCGCCCAGGGCGATGCGGATGTGCGGGTTGTGGCTCTTGATGGTCTGCGCGATGCGCAAGGCCGCGTAAACCGAGCCGGGAAAGGGCACCGAGAGCAGCACCAGCGTGGGCTGGTGGCGGTGGATGGCGGCCAGCGTCAGGTCGCTCAGCAGTTCGTCCACCAGCGTGGGCGGCGCGGCGAGCGCGGCGGCCAGCGGGTCAAAGGTGGGCTGGCTGCTGGCCAGCGACTCGGCGTAGCGCACGAACTCGAAGCGCTCGTCGACCGCGTCGCGCAGCACGTCGGCCAGGTCGTTGAGGTAAAGCGTGCAAAGGTGGCGCGCCTTGTCCTGCACGCCCAGCGCACCGAAGGCCCAGGCCAGCGGGTCGCCGCTGCCGTCGTCCACATACGCGTCCAGCGCGGCAAAACGCGGGCCCTCGGGCAGCAGGCCGCGCGCGGCGATGCGGTGTGCCAGCGTGGAGTCACGCCCTTGCAGGTAGGCGATGGCCGGGCCGATGGTGCTGCGGTAGGCGTCGAACTGGTCCAGGAAAGCGTGCACGCTGCCCGAGCGCTGCTCTTCGGGCAAGGCCAGCGCGCGGCCACGCACGGCCTCCAGCCCGGCGGGCGTGAACAGCTTCAGGACCAGCGCCAGCGCCAGGTCTTCCTGCACCGCGTTGATCCCGCGCGAGCGCAGGAAGCCGGTGAGGTAGGCGGTGGAGGGGTAGGGCGTGTTGAGCTGCGTCATCGGGGGGATGAGGCTCAAGACGCGGAATTCGGTGGTCATGGGGCGGGCGGCGGTGGTGGGCCGCTGGGCGAGGCGGTCGGGGCGCTGCCGGTGCAGCGCCAGCCGGCAGTTTAAAGGCCCAGCAGCGCGCTTGCACGCAGCCGTTCAGAACCCTGGAAATGCTGGTTCAACCAGTTCTGTACCGCTTCCTGCCGCTGACCCGGCGAGAGCTCGGGCGCGCGGGACAGGCGCTCGATGGTGGAGCGGGCGGTGGTCAGTCGCTCGTCCCAATCGGCCTGGGCACGTTCCTCGGCCTGCAGCCGATCCGCCGCCTCCTGGCCCAGCGCCGCCACCCGCTCGCGGTGCCATGCCTGCGGCTCCAGGCCCGCGGGCGCAGCGGCGGTCCACGCCGGTTCGACCGCGCCCTGGGTTTGGGGGGGCCGGTCCAGGCGCTGGCGCAAGGCCGTTTCTTCTTCCCGGTAGAACGCATCGGCCCAGGCCATGCCCAGCACGTCTCGCCTGACCAGTTGGCGCTCCTGCAGCACGGACGCCCAGCGCTCGGGCCGACCCAGGTCCATGGTCTCGCGGAAGGCGTGTTGCTGCAGTTTCAGGTAGCGGTCCCACACCTCCAGCACCGCCTGCGCGCCCGGGGCCCCCAGGTCGCGTTCGGCCAGCCAGGCCACCAGCAGGCGCAGTTCGTCGGGCCGTGTTTCGCCCAGGGTGGTGAGCAGCTGGTCGAAGCGGCGGCGCAAGTCGGCGCTGGGGGTCAGCCGCCGCCCGTCCCAGGCGCCCCAGGCGCCATCGAGTTCGGCGCCCCGCAGGGACCCATCGGTCAACAGGGTGTGCCACAGGTCTTCAGGCGCTACGGGCGGGCGGGGCGCCTGCTGGGCGGCGTTGGCCGATGGCCTGTCTGCGCCACCCAGCGCCAGCAGGCTCCAGCCCGGGCCCGCGCTGCTCTGCGCAGCGGATGGCTGTTCCGGGGGCTGGACCGCCGGTGACGGGGCCAGCAGGGCCACCAGCCCCGCCACCCCCGCGGCACACAGCACGGCCCCCACGGCCCAGAGACGCAGTGGGCGCCCCATCATCATCAGAGCCCGGCCAGCTTGAGGCGGTTGGCGTGGGTGCGGTAGAAGGCCACCGGGTCGGGGGTGAACAGCCCGCGCAGGCCGAAGGCCTGATTGACCTCGTCGAGGTGGTTCCACGGGTAGTTGTCGCGCAGCACCACGCCCCAGTGTGAAGAGCAGCGACCCACGAGTCCGTCGTTGGCGCCACCCTTGAAGCTCAGCGAGCCCACGGCCATCAGGCCATCGGTGGGGTCGAGCAGGTTGGTGACCACGCCGGTGCCGCCGATGGAGTAGTAGCGCACGTTGTTGACCACGGCCAATCCTTCTCCGCAGGGCTCGCTCGGTTTCCCAGCGGGGAAGCGCTGGGTGAACGCGGCGCTGCCCTGGGTGGTGAGCGAGCGCATGGCCGCTTCGGAGTTCTGGGGTTTTGCTTCACCCGACAGGGCGCTCACGAGGCCGGCGAAGGCATCCATCAGCTTCGCGGCCACCGCCGTGCTGCCGGTGCCGTCCACCGCAGCCGCAATGTCGTCGGCCACGGGGCTGCCGGCGTGGGGCGAGCCCACACTGGTGGCCGAGGCCACCAGCTCGGGTGCCACGGCCGCCACATAGCGGATGGTGTGACCGCCGTGGCTGTGCCCGATCAGGTTGAACTTCTGGTGCCCGTACGCGGCCTGCAGCCGGCGCAACTCGGCCAGTAACTGCTCACCACGCACCTCGCTGGCATTGGCGGCCGATTGCTGGGTGACGTACACCTTGGCCCCGCTGCTGCGCAGTGCGGACGGCACGCCCCACCAGTAGTCGACCGGGCCGATGGCGTCGAACCCGAACAGGCCGTGCACCAGCACGATGGGATGCCGGGTCTGGGTGTAACCGCTTTGGGCGCTGGCGGGCATGGCCACGCACGCCGCCACGGCCAGCACGGCGATGGGCAGAAGTTTCTTCATGTCGTCCGTCTCCTCGTTGGTCTGTTGAGTTGGTACCGATTGGTACCAATCGGCCCCACTTTGTAATAGAACGACCGTTCGCTTGGGGAGAGGGTTTGTACCGACCGGTGCGGTGGGACGCAACAAGCGGGTCAAGCCACAGGCGGCGCAGGAGTGGCCAATCAGCACTCCACGATATTCACCGCCAACCCACCGCGCGACGTCTCCTTGTATTTGGTCTTCATGTCGGCACCGGTCTCGCGCATGGTCTTGATGACCTTGTCCAGGCTGACGTGGTGCACGCCGTCGCCACGCATCGCCATGCGCGCAGCGTTGATGGCCTTGACCGAGGCGATGGCGTTGCGTTCGATGCAGGGAATCTGCACCAGGCCGCCGACCGGGTCGCAGGTCAGGCCCAGGTGGTGTTCCATGCCGATCTCGGCCGCGTTCTCCACCTGCTCGGGCGTGCCGCCCAGCACCGCGCACAAGGCCCCGGCGGCCATGGAGCAGGCCACGCCCACCTCGCCCTGGCAGCCCACTTCGGCACCGCTGATGCTGGCGTTTTCCTTGTAGAGGATGCCGATGGCCGCGGCGGTGAGCAGGAAGTCGACCACGCCCTGTTCGGTGGAGCCGGGTCCGGCGCCGGGCCGCCCCAAGCCGGACGCGCCCCCCTCGGGGGGGCAGCCGCGCAGCGGCGTGGGGGGCGGGTTCACGAAGCGTGTGTAGTAGTGCAGCACGGCGGGCACGATGCCGGCCGCGCCGTTGGTGGGCGCGGTGACCACGCGGCCGCCGGCGGCGTTTTCCTCGTTCACCGCCAGCGCGTAGAGGTTGACCCAATCGAGCACGGCCAGCGGGTCGGTCAGGGCCTTTTCGGGGTGTTGTGTCAGGTCGCGGTAGAGCTGCGGTGCGCGCCGACGGACCTTGAAGCCGCCGGGCAGCACGCCGTCGGTGCGGCAGCCGCGCTCCACGCAGGCCTGCATCGCCGCCCAGATGCGCAGCAGCCCGTCGCGCACCTCGTCGTCGCTGCGCCAGTGGCGCTCATTCGCGCGCATCACGCCGGCGATGGACAGGCCCTGCTCGCGGCAGCGCTGCAGCAGCTCGTCGCCCGAGCGGAACGGCACGGGCAGCTGGGTCGCGTCGGGCGCGATCACTTTCTGTTTGCTGCCGTCGGCGGCCACTTCGTCGCTGACCACGAAGCCGCCGCCCACCGAGTAATAAGTGCGCTCTGCCAGCAGCGTGCCAGCGGCGTCCCAGGCGCTCAGGCGCATGCCGTTGGCGTGGAAGGGCAGGGTCTGGTTGCGGAAGAAGGAGAGGTCTTCGCGGTCGTTCCAGGCCACGGCGTGTTCACCCAGCAAGCGAATGCGGGCCGTGCTGCGGATCGTGTCGACGGTGGTACCCACCGAATCGATGGGCACCGTCTCCGGTTCGTGCCCGCACAGGCCGAGCAGCACGGCCTTGTCGCTGCCGTGGCCCTTGCCGGTGGCGCCCAGCGAACCGTACAGCCCGCAATGCACGCGCGCCACCCGCGCCAGCAGGCCCTGGGTCTGCAGACCGGCGACGAACAGCGGCGCGGCCCGCATGGGCCCCACGGTGTGCGAGCTGCTGGGGCCGATGCCGATCTTGAACAGATCAAAAGCCGAGATGGCCATGGTGTCTCCTGGTTGTTGTTTTGTCTTGTGGGGGTGGGGCTCAAGCTGTAGCGGTTCGCAGCGCGGTGCGGGACGCTTGCCGTTCCTGCCACTGTGTCACGTGCCCGGTCAGCTGGTGCGCGGTGATGGCAGAAAGCGTCCAGCCCAGATGGCCATGGCCGGTGTTGTAGAACACGTTGGCCAGCCGGCCTGCGCCCACGCGCGGCAGCATGTTGGGCATCATGGGCCGCAGGCCGGCCCAGGGTTCCACGCGGCGCGTGCTCACGCCGGGGAAGCAGCGGTTCACCCAGTCCACCAGCGGGCGGATGCGGTCGGCGCGGATGTCGAGGTTCAGGCCGTTGAACTCGGCCGTGCCGGCCACGCGGAAGCGGTCGTCGCCCAGCCGGCTGGTCACCAGCTTGGTTTCGTCGTCGAGCAGGCTCACGGTGGGCGCGGCGGCCTGGCTCTGGGCATCGTTCAGCGCCACGGTGATGGAATAGCCTTTGACCGGGTAGACGTTGAGCCGATCGCCGAGCTGCGCGCCCAGGGCGCGGCTGTGCACGCCGGCACAGACCACCACCGCGTCGGCGCTCAGCGCTTCCCCGCTGGCGAGCGTGACGTGGGCGGTGTGGCCGGTGCTGCGCACGCGCGCCACGGTCTGGCCGGTCAGCAGCTTCACGCCCAGGCGCTCGCAGGCGAGAGACAGGCCGTGGGTGAACTTGTGGATGTCGCCGGTGCTGTCGCTCTCGGTGTAGTAGCCGCCGAAGTACTGGCCCTGCAGCGTGGGTTCGATGGCGCGCATCTCGTCGGGCGTGACGGCGCGGCGTGGCAGGCCACCTTCGGCCAGCAGTTTCGACACCTCGCCTGCGTGCTCGAAGCCGGCGCGGTCGCGGTAGATGTGCAGGATGCCTTGCTGCTTCAGGTCGAAGTCGATGCCTTCGGCCTGCGCCCAGCCGAACAGGTGTTCGCGCGCGGCAATGGCCAGCTTTGCGGTGGCGATGGTGTTGTCGCGGTACTTCGGAATGGAGGCGATGAACTCGGCGAACCAGCTGAGCTTGTGCCACGAGGGCTTGGGGCTGACCAGCAGCGGCGCGTCGGCCTTGAGCATCCACTTCAGGCCCTTGACGAGCGTGGACGGGTGGGTCCAGACCTCGGCGTTGGAGGCCGAGAGTTGCCCGCCGTTGGCGTGGCTGGTTTCCATGCCCGCGTAGCGGTGTTTTTCGATCAGGGTGATCTGGTGGCCCTGACGGGCCAGGGCGTAGGCGCTGGTGACGCCGGTGATGCCGCCGCCGATGACGATGAGGTGTGCCATGGGAATCTCTCTTTCGAAGCCGTCAAACAAGGAAGGCACGACCCGCACACCGTGTGCGGGCCATGACCCCCTCTGTTTGTGACCTGAGAGATTCACCCACCGGTGTGGCGGGCTTGCTCCTGCGGTGGGCCGGGACGACGAATCCCGGCCGCTCTTCAGAGTGTGTGGTGCGGCGATACGCACCGAATGCGCCTCAGCGGTCTGGGCTGCCTGAGAGTTTCCGGGGTGGTTGCTCCTTCGGCGCCAGGGCTCGCGGGCCCTGGTCTCTCCCGCTGTGGCGGTTTGTTCAAGCGATGGTTTTGTCCGTTGCTACATCAGAGGGGTGGCACCGAAGGCGACGCGGGGGTCAGTCCCCCACCGGCACGCAGCTGCAGAACAGGCTGCGGTCGCCGTAGACGTTGTCGATGCGGCCCACGGGCGGCCAGTACTTGGCGTGTGCGCGGGTCGAAGCGCTGGCAGCGCCCACGTCGCGGGCGTAGGGGTGCGGCCAGTCGGCCTTCATGAGGCTGTCGGCCGTGTGCGGCGCGTTCTTCAGCGGGTTGTCGTCCTGCGGCCACTCGCCTTTTTCCACGCGGCGGACTTCCTCGCGGATCGCGATCATGGCGTCGATGAAGCGGTCCAGCTCTTCCAGCGTCTCGCTTTCGGTCGGTTCGACCATCAGGGTGTTGGCCACCGGGAAGGAGAGCGTGGGCGCGTGGAAGCCGTAGTCCATCAGGCGCTTGGCCACGTCCTCGGCCATCACGCCGCTGGTTTCCTTCAGCCCACGCAGATCCAGGATGCACTCGTGCGCCACGTGGCCGTTGGCCGATGCGTAGAGCGTGGGGTAGTGCGGCGCCAGGCGCTTGCTGATGTAGTTGGCGGCCAGGATCGCGGCTTCGGTGGCGTGTTTCAGGCCGTCGGCACCCATCATGCGGATGTACATCCAGCTGATGGGCAGCACGGCGGCGTTGCCCAGCGGGGCGGCGCTGACCGCGCCGACGCGGAACTTGTCCTGCTCTTCTGGCGTGCCGCACACGCCGGCCGGCTCGGCGCCCGTGCGGTGACCCGGCAGGAAGGGCACGAGGTCGGCCACCACGCAGACCGGGCCGACGCCCGGGCCGCCGCCGCCGTGCGGGATGCAGAAGGTCTTGTGCAGGTTCAGGTGGCTCACGTCGCCGCCGAACTCGCCCGGCGCGGCCACGCCCACCAGGGCGTTCATGTTGGCGCCATCCACGTAGACCCGGCCGCCGTGGCTGTGCACCAGGGCGCAGAGCTCCTTGACCGTGGTCTCGAACACGCCGTGGGTGCTGGGGTAGGTGATCATCACGCAGGCCAGGTTGGCGCTGTGTTTTTCGCACTGCGCCTGCAAGTCGGTCATGTCCACGTTGCCGCTCTCGTCGCACTTGGTCACCACCACCTGCAGGCCCGCCATCTGGGCCGACGCGGGGTTGGTGCCGTGGGCCGAGGAGGGGATCAGGCAGATGTTGCGGTGCGCTTCACCCCGCGAGGCGTGGAAGGCCTTGATCGCCAGCAGACCCGCGTATTCGCCCTGCGAACCGGCGTTGGGCTGCAGGCTGATGCCGGCGTAGCCCGTGGCCTGGCAGAGCCAGGCGCGCAGCTGTTCGTCCAGCTCTTTGTAGCCCTGCAACTGCTCGGCCGGGGCGAAGGGGTGCACGTTGGCGAACTCGGGCCAGGTGATGGGGATCATCTCGCTGGTCGCGTTGAGCTTCATGGTGCAAGAGCCCAGCGGGATCATGCTGCGGTCCAGCGCGAGGTCCTTGTCGGACAGCGCGCGCAGGTAACGCAGCATGCCGGTCTCGCTGTGGTGGCTGTTGAACACCGGGTGCGTGAGGTAGGCGCTGGTGCGGCGCAGCTCGGCGGGAATCAGAGGCTCGATGCCTTTTTCGAATCGCGCCCATACGTCCGTTCGGGCTGAGCCTGTCGAAGCCTGCGTGAGCCCTTCGACAAGCTCAGGGCGAACGGAACTGGTTTGTGAGCCCACAGAGGAGAAGACGGTCAAAAGCAGTTCGATGTCGTCCCGCGTGGTGGTTTCGTCCAGCGACAGGCTCACGTACTCGCCCCAGCTCAGGCGCAGGTTGGCGCCCTGGGCCGCAGCCTTGGCCACAATGGCTCTTGCCTGGGCCGCGTCGGCGGCCTTGACGGTCAGCGTGTCGAAGGCCGACGTGCTCGTCAGCGTGTGGCCCAGTTGCGCCAGACCTTGCGCCAACACCGCGGTGTACGCGGCCACGCGCTGCGCGATGCGCTTCAAGCCCTGCGGGCCGTGGTACACGGCGTACATGCTGGCCACCACGGCCGGCAGCACCTGCGCCGTGCAGATGTTGGAGGTGGCCTTCTCGCGACGGATGTGCTGCTCGCGCGTCTGCAGCGCGAGGCGGTAAGCCGGGTTGCCGTGGGTGTCCACGCTCACGCCCACCAGGCGGCCGGGCAGGGAGCGCTTGAATGCGTCGCGGCAGGCCATGTAAGCGGCGTGCGGGCCGCCGGCGCCCATCGGCATGCCGAAACGCTGCGTGGTGCCGATCGCGATGTCGGCGTCGAACTCACCCGGCGGCACCAGCAGCGTGAGCGCCAGCAGATCGGCCGCCACGATGAAGGCGGCCTGCTTGCCGTGCACGGTCTGCACCTCGGCGCGCAGGTCGTCGATGCGGCCGCTGGTGGACGGGTACTGCGCGAGCACGGCGAAGTAGTCGTCGCCCTGGAGCGCTTCGGCCCATTCGGGCGCCGAGTTGGCCAGTTTCACCGTCAGGCCCAGCGGCTTGGCGCGGGTCTGGATCACCTCGATGGTCTGCGGGTGGCAGTCGCCCGCCACCACGATGGTGTTGCCCTTGGCCTTGACCGAGCGCTTGGCCAGCGTCATGGCCTCGGCGGCGGCGGTCGCTTCGTCCAGCATGGACGCGTTGGCGATCGCCATGCCGGTCAGGTCGGTCACCATGGTCTGGAAGTTGACCAGCGCCTCCATGCGGCCCTGCGAAATCTCGGCCTGGTAGGGCGTGTAGGCGGTGTACCAGGCGGGGTTTTCCAGCACGTTGCGCAGGATCACGCCCGGTGTGTGCGTGCCGTAATAGCCCTGACCGATGAAGCTCTTGAACACCTGGTTTTTGGCCGCAATGGCCTTGAGCTCGGCCAGCGCAGCGGCTTCGGTCACGGCGGGCGGCAGGTCCATGCCGGTGCTGCGCGCGATGCTGCGCGGCACGATGCCGTCGATCAGCGCCCGGCGCGAAGCCTCGCCGATGACGGACAGCATCAGCGTTTCGTCGGCTGGGCTGATGCCGATGTGGCGGGCGATGAACTCGCTCGGGTTTTCGAGTTCATCCAGGGGTTTGACGGACGGCATCAGCATGGGACGACCTTGTGGGGAAATAGGAAAGTCAAAAATTCAGAAAAACGAACGAAAACCGCCGAGAGCGAAGTGCCCCGATTCAAGGGCGCCGCGGAACCGGCTTCGCCGGGCCGCCAGCGCCGCCCCCTTGAGGGGGTCGCGCGCAGCGCGGCAGGGGTGGGCCAAGCTCAAGCGGCGAAAGCGGCGTAAGCGGTTTCGTCGAGCAGCGCGTCGAGCTGCGAAGCGTCCGACAGCTTGACCTTGAAGAACCAGCCAGCGCCCAGCGGGTCGCTGTTGGCCAGGGCCGGGTCGGCGCGCAGGGCCTCGTTCACTTCGGTGATGACGCCGCTCACGGGCATGTAGACATCGGCCGCGGCCTTGACGGACTCGACCACGCCGGCCACGTCCTTCTGGGCCAGGGTCTTGCCCACTTCGGGCAGGTCCACGAACACCACGTCGCCCAGCGCGTCCTGCGCGTGGTGGGTGATGCCGACGGTGGCGACGTCGCCGTCAACGCTGATCCATTCGTGGTCTTCGGTGTACTTGGTGGTCATGGTGGGCTCCTGTGAAAAGTGGGTGGTTGAGAGCGGAGGCAGCTGGTTTGCTTCGAGGGCCACCGCAGAACCGGCTTTGCCGGGCTGCTGGTGGCGTCCCCCTTTCAGGGGGAAGGCGCGAAGCGGCGCAGGGGGTGTTCCATTTCAGCCGCGGAAATAACGATTGGGTACGAAAGGCATGGGCGCGACCTCCATCGGCACGGCCTTGCCGCGCACGAGGGCGTTCACACGGGTGCCGACGGCGGCGAATTCGGGTGCGACGTAGCCGATGGCCACGGGCTTGTCGGCCGTCGGGCCGAGCAGGCCGCTGGTGACTTCGCCGATCTTCACGCCGGCCGGGCTCTGCAGTTCCACGTGCTCGCGCACGGGCACGCGCTCCAGCGCGACCAGGCCCACACGCTTGCGCGTCAGGGCTTCGCTGCCGTCGAGCTGGCCGAGCACACGGGCCGCGCCCGGGAAGCCGCCGGCGCGGGCACCCCCGGTGCGGCGCACCTTCTGCATCGCCCAGTTCAGCGCCGCCTCGACCGGCGTGGTCGTGGTGTCGATGTCGTTGCCGTAGAGGCACAGGCCGGCTTCGAGGCGCAGCGAATTGCGCGCGCCCAGGCCGATGGGTTTGACTTCGGGCTGGGCCAGCAGGGCGCGGGCGAAGGCTTCGGCGCTGGCCGCGGGCAAGGAGATTTCGCAACCGTCCTCACCGGTGTAGCCGCTGCGGGTGACGAACAGGTCGGCGCCGTTCCAGGTGAACGCGGCACCGGTCATGAACACAAGTTTTTCCACGCCGGGCAGCAGGCGCTGCAGCGCGGTCACGGCCTGCGGGCCCTGCAGGGCGAGCAGGGCGCGGTCGAATTGCGGGGTGACGGTGCAGCGTTGGCCGATGCGCAGGGCGATGTGGGCCAGGTCGCCGTGCTTGCAGGCGCCGTTGACGATCACGAAGATGTCCGGGCCCCGGTTGACGAACATCAGGTCGTCGATGATGCCGCCTTCGTCGGTCAGCAGCAGGCCGTAGCGCTGCTTGCCCACGGGCAGGTCGATCACGTCAACCGGCATGAGCGACTCGAACGCGGCGGCGGCGTCGGGGCCGCTGAGCGTGAGCTGGCCCATGTGCGAGACGTCGAACAGGCCGGCGGCGGCGCGGGTGTGGTGGTGTTCGGCCATCAGGCCGGCAGGGTACTGCACCGGCATGCTGTAGCCGGCAAAGGGCACCATGCGGGCGCCGAGTTCAAGGTGCAGGGCGTGCAGCGGGGTCTGGAGCAGGTCGGTACTGGCGGAGCTGTGGGACACGGCGGGCTTTCCGGAACGCTCGGGCGTTCATTGGGGGCAGGCCTCTGGGCAGAGGGTCAACACGGTGCATCCGTGCGCTGCCCCTCTGTCCGCTTTACCTGAGAGATTCGCGCGGACGATGCCGCACTTGCTCCTTCGGTGGACCGCCTCGGGGGGCGGCCTCTCTCCAGTGGGGGACACCGCCTGTGAAAGCGGTGGTTGCCAGTCCTTTTGCCTGAGCGTTCAGGACCTTCCCGCGACATGCGGCCCGGTCTCCTGCGCCTTCGGCGGCGCCCTGTGCGGGCACGCTCTCCTGACCGGCGGAGTTTACCTCAGGCCGCGGCCACCACAGGGCTGGGGCGGCGCGAAAACTGCGCGTTCAGGAGCGCCACCACCACCGCCACCAGCAGGATCAGCATGATGGGGTGGGCCGGCGACATGTAGCGCGGGATGCTGTGCGACACAAAGGCGTAAAAGGACATCAGGCCGAACGGCAGCACGGTCAGGGCCAGCAGGTCGGGCCGCCGCCGCAGCAGGCCCACGAAGAACGCCGTCAACAGCGCCAGTCCGGCCAGCAGGTTCAGCACCTCCACGATGGCGTCCTGCGTCGCCAGGCTCACGAGCGGAATCTCGACCTTTTTCAGGCCCCAGAAACCGTGCCAGAAAAAAGGCAGGGTCATGAACAGGTGGCGCCCCGGGCGCTCCTTGAGCATGCGAATCGCTTCATCGCGCCGCATGCCGTCGACCACCTCTTCCGGATAGTGGTTGCCCTGAGCCCTGAGCTGGTTGAGCAGGATGGTGTACCTCGCGCCGGCCTCGGCGTGGAAGCTCACGGCAAGGTCCGGACGGCCTGCGCGAATGGCCTCGATGTCCGACTTCCAGAAGCTGGAGAGTCCCCGGTTGAGCCGTTGCCAGCGCCCGCCGCGCTCGAACTCGTCGCGGTCCGTCTGGCCGAGCCGCGTGCCGTCGACGAGCCTGCGGTAGATGGTGGGGCTTTTCTCGTAGACCAGGCCAATGACTTCGTCGTTGGTCATGGTGTTGAGCGTGGCCCGGCCGTGCAGGATGAGACCCCCGCGGTCCGAGATGCGCATGCTGTTGAACTGCAGATGGTTGCGGACCATCCAGGGTGCCACGACCACCACCAGCCCCAGGCCCATGGCCAGTCCCCAGGTGGTGATGCGGCCCACCGAGACTTGCATGCGCTGGCGCGCAAACAGCATGACGGCCACCAGCAGCAGCAAGGCGACCAGATTGATGTAAAGCGACGAGGCCTTGGTGAGTGCCAGCAGCCCCATGGCGGCGCCACCGGCCAGGAAGTGGCCGGTTTTCTGATCTCTCACGCCGCGGTACAGCAGGTACGAACCCCAGACGGTCACCGTGGCCGTGGTCAGCTCGGTGTAGAAGGTGTCGATGTATTCGCGGGCGTTGAAGAAAAACACATACGTCAACAAGGTGGCCACCAGGGTGGCGGCAACGCTGTGCGTGAGCCGGCGCGTGAGCAGCCACACCCCGAGCAGCCCGGTGAACACCCAGATCAGGTTGCTCATCTTCACGAAGCGGGTCAGTTCGCCGGCCCGGAAATGGCCGAACCCCAGGTGCTCGCTGTTGCTGGGCGCGAACAGCGCCAGGTAGGCGTAGGCCACCATGGGGGGCAGGGGCTCGCGGAAGTCGGTGGGCTGGGGGTTGGCGCCCCCTTCGTGCGAGAACACGCCGTGTTTGTACAGGTTGGTGGCGATCAGCAGGTTCTGGATGCCATCGCCCAGCACCGGGCCGTCGGTGATGTTGCGTTCGCTGTGGTAGGTCAGGCCGGCACAGAGCAGCAGGGGCAGGGCCCAGCCGTGAACGAAAGAATGGCGGACCCGGGCGTAGACGGCCGGCTGGCGGCGGGCCAGGTAGCTGACAAGCACCTCCAGCAGCAGCCAGGCCGCCGCGATCTTCAGGGCCCACAGCAGTCCACGGGGGATCACGATGCCAAGGTCCGGCCGGAAGTAGGCCTGGGGGATCTTGACGCTGAGGAAGGGATCGGCGCCGGTGCTCTCGAACGTGATGGCCTGTGGCGTGGCGTCGAGCGTCTTCACTTCCGCGTTGGGATGAAGCGCTGCCCGCAGCACCTCTCCCTGGAGCCGCCGTTCGGCCCAGCGGCTCGACAGCCTGACCTCACTGATCTCGAACCGGCCCGGCTGGGTCAAGGGGTCGATGCGGACTTCCTCGATGGCCCGGTAGCCGCGGATGGCGATCGAGTAGCGCTGCCAGCTGTCCTGGGCGGCTTTGCGGGTTTCGCGCAAGCGGGGGTCGAAGTGGCTGCCCGGTACGTCGTAGTAGATCTCGACCGGGCCGCTGTGATCGACCCGCATCTCGAAGTCCACGTCCAGGCTCTGGTGAAGATGGGCCAGGGCGATGTAGGTCGCCAGACCCAGCAGAAGCACCAGCAGCGTGCGGACGACCGACCCGCCCAGCGACAGGGTTCGAAAAGAGGCGATTCGGTCTGCGGGCATACAGCGGGCGGGGTTCGTGGGGCGTGTGACAGGACGCCTGGTGCCTTGTGCTGCCGTCGGTTTTCACGACGTGCGTTGACAAAGTCTTGCGATTGTGATTTTAGTGTGACCAATGTCACCAAAAGACCGGACCGAGCGGTACCACTCGCCCTGAGGAAGCGTTCTCCCTCTTTGAGGGGAGTTTGTTCGGCGCCAGTTGCTCTGGCGCAACGTTGGCCGCCGCAAGCCCCTGTGAGGGCCTCAGGCTGGGCCGAATTCGTAACAGCCCGAAACCGGGTTCCAGACCACCTGCCGCTGCGCCCGGCTGCGGGAGGCTTCGATCCGGCGGGCGTTGGGCTCGTCGGTGCTCTCGATCCAGGCCAGCGCCTGCTCCCGGCTTCGGCCGAACTGCTCGTGCCGGCGTCTCAGGCGCTCCAGCCGCAGGGCGGCGTCCACATGCAGGTACCAGACTTCGTCGAGCAGGTCGGCCACCGGCAGCCAGGCCGGGTCGTCGTCCAGCAGCAGGTAGTTGCCCTCGGTGATGATGAGTGGCGTGCGGGCGAACACCGGCAGGGCGCCGGCCACGGGTTCTTCGATCTCGCGCCGGAAGTCGGGCGCGTAGACCACGTCGTGCGGCGCCTGGTCGCGCAGGCGCCGCAGCAGGGCGGCGTAACCGGCGGCGTCGAAGGTGTCGGGCGCCCCCTTGCGCCGGGCGCGGCCCAGGCGCTGCAATTCCACCTGCGCCAGGTGGTAGCCGTCCATGGGAACGGCCTGAGCCCGCTCGCCCAGGTGGTCGGCCAGCAGCGCGGCCAGGGTGGACTTGCCCGAGCCGGGGGCCCCCACGATGCCCAGCAGGCGGCGCGGGCCGCTGGCGAGGTCGTCGAGCCGGCGGGTCAGGGCGGGAGCGAGGCGGGTGGTGGGCATGGCGTGGCGTGGGTCATGGGGCGGTGGCCTCCGAGGGGAGGGATTGTCCACCGTCCTGGCGCAGGCTCTGCAGCCGCTCACGCGCCGCGCCCAGGTGTTCGCGCAGGGTGTACCAGCGGTCCGCGTAGCGATCGGGCAGATCGATCAGGGCCACCTGTTTGTCCAGCGCGTCCAGGCGGGCGAGCATGCCGCGGTGGGACAAAGGATCGGTCGGGGTGATTCGCGACAGGTCCTCTTCCAGAAACATGAGCTCGCCATAGAAATACTGCAGCGCCGCCTCCACACGCCATTCGATGTAGCGCGGCGCGCGCAACAACAACGCCATGGCCAGCAACCCCAGCGGGACATAGATGAACAGGATCAGCTCGGCCCACTGGGCGGTGCGGTAGGGCAGCAGCGTCTCCAGCCAGGGTTGTCTGCCGTACCGGCTGCGCAGGGCCACCGGGGAGACCGGGAAATCGCTGCCGACGGTGCTGGGGTACTGGCCCTGTCCTTCCAGGAAACCGGCCATGGCGTGCAGTTCGCCGGCCACGCTGAGCAGGGCGCGCTGCAGGGCCGGGTGCAGGTCGGGGCGCGCCAGCAGATGCGTCAGTGTCACCATGGTCGGCAGGTCCGCCGCGGGCAGGTCGCTGCGCAGCTCGATGGAGCCCTGGGGCATGACCACCGCCCGCAGCGCCGGCACCCGGGCGGCCAGGGCGCCGGCCCGTTCGATGGGCAGCAGGTGGACGTTGTCCAGCCGGGCCAGCGTGGCCGCGGTGTGCGAGTCGCCCGAGGCGACATGAACCACGGCGTCCACCCGGCCCTCGGCCAGGGCCGCCACCGCGTCGTCGCCGACGGTGGGCACGAAGCTGATTTCGCCCGGGGCGATCCGCGCGTGGGCCAGCAGCAGCTCGGCGGCCATGCGGTTGGAGGCGTGGGGGACCGATGTCGCGATGCGCTGCCCCCTGAGCTGGCCGATCCGGTCGATGCCTTCGCGCGCGAACACCCAGACGATCTCTTGCCCGATCACCGACAGCGCCATCACCCCGGGGGCCGTGGGCGCGTACAAGCCCTGGGCAAACGTGACGTCGATCACTGTGTCGCCTTCGGCCATGCGCTGCAGCGGGTCCTGTGGACGCGGGTGGGCCACGATGTCGACGGCGATCCCCATGCGCTCCAGCCGCTCGGCGTACAGGCGCGCCACGCGCAGGTAGCTGCTCTGGGCCGGCCCGGTGCCGATCACCACGCGCTGCGGCGGCAGGGGTCTGACGAACAGGGTGGCCAGCACCATCAGCAGCACGCTCCCCGCCGTGATCGGCAGGTACAGCAGCCACCAGCGGCGGCGGTAGAGCAGGGGCAGTCTCATCGGCCCCGGTAGCTCCGCAGGCGCCTGCGGACGAAGTCCACGTGCTGGAGCAGGGTGTGCCAGCGCTGGGCCAGCTCCTTGGGCAGTGGCATGGCCGCGATGGCCGCCTCCATCTTCCTCAGGCGGGTGTTGATGCGGCTGAGTTCGATCCCGCCGATGTCGAGGTTGTGGTGGAGCAGATCGTGTTCGATGAAGCGCAGCTCACCGTACCAGCGCGTGACCCGGCTCTCCAGCCGCACGCGCAGCAAGGCCGGAATGAACAGGAACAGCAGACCGGCCACCAGCAGCAGCGGGACGCAGATCACGAGCAGCCGCTGCACCACCTGGGCCCACCAGAAAGGCAGCAGGCGTTCGAGCCGGTTCAGGCCGCCGCCGAGCACCTGCCGGGCTGGCGCCGCGGCGGGAAAGTCGCTGCGCCGCAGGTTGGGAAAGTCGCCCGCCCGGTGAAACGGGCCGGCCTGCCCATGCACCTCCATCGCCACGGCGGTCGTCAGGCGCTTGAGGGCGGGGTTCAGGTCTTCCCGGGCCAGCAGGTGCGTGGGGGTGGTCAGCAGGGGGGTGTCGGCCGCGGGCAGGTTCTGCCCCAGCCCGTCCTGGGGCAGCAGGCGGGTTTCGAGAAAGCCATTGCGCTCGGAGAGCGCCGCGGTGCGCTGCAGCGTGGCCAGGTGGACGCCGGGCGTGGCCAGCAGCGCCAGCACCCCCGGGGCCTGGGACGACGCGACCATGAACACCGCGTCCACCTCGTGGCGGACCAGGGCATCGCGCGCGGCCGCGCCGCTCAGGGGCGACCAGCGAACTTCGTCCAGGCCGATGCGTTGTTGCGAGAGCAGGCGTTGAAACAGCACACGGTGGCCGCTGCCCTGCGGCCCGGCCGCCACCTGCAGGCCCGCCAGCCCCTCCAGCGAAGTGAGCGCCGGGTCCCTGCTGAACAGCCACAGACCCTCGATGTCCACACTGGCCAGGGTCTGCACCCCGCCCAAGCGCTCAGGCTGTCCGGGCTGGGACGACCAGCCGAACCCTCCTTGCACGAAGGCCAGATCCGCCTGCGCGGGGCTGTGGCGCAGACGTTCCAGATTCTGTTGGGAGCCGTCCGAGGTTTCGATGGTCAGCGCGATGCCGCGGCGGGCAAAGGCCTGGGCATAACGATCGGCGAAGAGCCGGTAGGCGCCGTCGGCCTGGCCGCTGCTGATGGTGAGCCGCGTCTCGGGCATGGGGTACAGCCAGATCCAGGCCAGGCCGGCCAAGGCTGCCGCCACCAGAGCCACCGGCAGGCGGATCATCAACCAGCGGTGGCGGTACAGGGTGGCGGAGTTCATGCAGAGTCCATCCGGAACGTGGTCGGACTATAGCCCACGTAACCTTTTGTACAACCCCGTTCGCACCGCACCGGAAAAGAAAAAGGCCACCGGCTGGTGGCCCTGAAGGGAGCGGATTGTGCGCGGGCTCACATGCCCGCGTAGTTCGGCCCGCCGCCGCCTTCGGGCGTGACCCAGACGATGTTCTGCGTCGGGTCCTTGATGTCGCAGGTCTTGCAGTGCACGCAGTTCTGCGCGTTGATCACCAACTGGTCGGCGCCGTCCTTGTTCACGAATTCGTACACGCCGGCCGGGCAGTAGCGGCTCTCCGGGCCCGCGTACTTGGCCAGGTTGATCGCCACCGGCACCGAGGCGTCTTTCAGCGTCAGATGGGCCGGCTGCTGCTCTTCGTGGTTGGTGTTGGAGACGAACACGCTGGAGAGCCGGTCGAAGGTGATCACGCCGTCGGGCTTGGGGTAGCTGATCTGCGGCATCTCGGCGGCCGGGCGCAGCTTGGTGTGGTCCGGGGTGGTGTTGTGCAGCGTCCAGGGCGGCACGCTCACGCCCACCTTGGGCAGGAACCAGTGCTCGATGCCGGTCATGAGCTTGCCCATCAGCGGGCTCTTCTTGAACCAGTTCTTGAAGTTGCGGTAGGTCCACAGTTCCTCAAACAGCCAGCTCTTCTGGAAGCCTTCGGGAAAGGCCGTGAGTTCGTCGCTGCTGCGGCCGGCGGCCACGGCCTCGAACGCGGCCTCGGCACACAACATGCCGCTCTTGATGGCCGCGTGGCTGCCCTTGATGCGCGCGGCGTTCAGGAAGCCGGCGTCGCAGCCCACCAGGGCGCCGCCCGGGAACACCGTCTTGGGCAGGGCCTGGGGAGTGCCATTGTTCAGCGCACGGGCGCCATAGCCCAGGCGCTTGCCGCCTTCGATGTGCGCCTTGATGCTGGGGTGTGTCTTCCAGCGCTGCATCTCCTCAAACGGGCTCATCCAGGGGTTCTGGTAGTCCAGCCCGATCACATAACCGAGCGTGACCTTGTTGCCTTCAAGGTGGTACAGGAAGCCGCCGCCAAAGGTGTCGTCGGCCAGCGGCCAGCCGGCGGTGTGCACCACCAGACCGGGCTTGGCTTTGTCGGCCGGCACTTCCCAGAGTTCCTTGATGCCGATGGCGAAGGTCTGCGCGTCCTTGCCTTCGTCGAGCTTGTATTTGGCGATCAGCTGTTTGCCCAGGTGGCCGCGGGCGCCTTCGGCGAACACGGTGTACTTCGCGTGCAGCTCCATGCCGATCTGGAAGCTGTCCATCGGTTCGCCGTCCTTGCCCACGCCGAGGTTGCCCGTGGCCACGCCCTTGACGGAACCGTCGTCGTTGTAGAGCACTTCGGCCGCGGCGAAGCCGGGGAAGATTTCCACGCCCAGGGCCTCGGCCTGCTCACCGAGCCACTTGGTGACCGCGCCCAGGCTGATCACGTAGCAGCCGTGGTTGTCGAAGTTGCGCGGCATCAGCCAGTCGGGCGTGCGCTGGGCACCGGTCTCACTGAGCACCAGCAGGTCGTCGCCGGTCACGGGCTGGTTCAGCGGGGCGCCGAGTTCTTTCCAGTCGGGAAACAGTTCGGTGATGGCCCGGGGGTCCATGACCGCGCCAGACAGGATGTGTGCACCGGGCTCGGAGCCTTTCTCCAGCACGCAGACGTTGCACTCGCTGCCCTTTTCGGTGGCCAGTTGCTTCAGGCGGATGGCGGTGGCCAGGCCGGCCGGGCCGCCGCCCACGATGACCACGTCGTATTCCATCGCTTCGCGCGGGCCATAGGTGCTGAGAATCTCTTCGGGGGTCATGTTGTGCGGTCTCTCTCTGGTGGGGCTGGGGTCAACGGTGGCCGAGGCGCTCGGCTGGACCGCCGTCAGGTTGGAGGGGCCGGTGGGCCAGCGGGGTGGAGTCGGATTTTAGTGGGGGATGGCGCACAATCCCTGTCACGCATGCCGCATCGAGCGGTTCCAACGGTATGTTTCGAGGAGGCTCCCTAATGGCATACAGCCTGGATCTGTCGGGCCGAGTGGCCCTCATCACCGGCGCGTCGGGCGGTCTGGGCGAGCAGTTCGCCAAGACGCTGGCCAGCGCGGGCGCGGCCGTGGTGCTGGCCAGTCGCCGCACCGACCGCCTCATGGCGCTGCGCGCGCACATCGAGGCCGAGGGCGGCGACGCCCATGTGGTGGCGCTGGACGTGACCGACATCGCGTCCATCAAGGCGGCGATCGCGCACGCGGAAACCGAAGTCGGCGCCATCGACATCCTGATCAACAACTCGGGCGTGAGCACCACGCAGCGCCTGCAGGACGTGAGCGAGGAAGACTACGACTTCGTCTTCGACACCAACACCAAGGGCGCCTTCTTCGTGGCGCAGGAAGTGGGCAAGCGCATGCTGGCGCGCGCCAACGGCGCGGCACCCGGCACCTATGTGGGCGGGCGCATTGTCAACATCGCGTCCATGGCCGGGCTCAAGGTGCTGCCGCAGATCGGCGTGTACTGCATGAGCAAGGCCTCCGTGGTGCACATGACCAAGGCGATGGCCATGGAGTGGGGGCGTTTCGGCATCAACGTGAACGCGATCTGCCCGGGTTACATCGACACCGAGATCAACCACCACCACTGGCAGACCGAACAGGGCCAGAAGCTCATCAACATGCTGCCGCGCAAACGCGTGGGCCAGCCCGCCGATCTGGATGCGGTGCTGATGATGCTGTGCGCCAACGAGAGCCATTTCATCAACGGCGCGGTGATCGCGGCGGACGACGGCTTTGGGGTCTGAGGCTTGACGTCGGTTGACGCGGTGCGGCCCTCGGTCTGGCCGCCCGGCATGGTGACGGGCATTCTCGCGGGGCTGGGCGCGGGCGCTTTCTGGGGCATGACCTTCGTCGCCCCGCTGATGGTCGAGGGCTTCAGTTCGGTGGACTTCACCGTGGGCCGCTTCGTGGCCTGCGGCCTGTTCTCCGCGCTGTTGCTGGCGATGGGGCATGTGCACCGCGCCGCGGGCGGGCCGGTGCCGCGCGTGCCCACGCTGCGGCAGGCCGGGGCGGCACTGGGCCTGAGCGTGCTGGGCTACACCGGTTATTACCTGCTGCTCGTGCTGGCCATCGCCGACGCGGGCGCGGCCTTGCCGGTGCTCATCATCGGCACGATCCCGCTGTGGGTCATGGTGCTGGGCAAGCCGCACGCGCTGCGCTGGAGCGCCTTGGTGCCCGGGCTGCTGCTGACCGGGCTGGGCATGCTGCTCATGATGCGGGCCACAGGCGACGCCGCCGCGGACGCCGGCGGCGCGCACCTGTGGCGCGGCATTCTGTACGCCGTTGCCGCCATGGTGAGCTGGACCGCCTTTGGCCTGCTCAACGCGGCCTGGCTGCGCCGCCATCCGGAAGTGAATTCGACCGACTGGGCCAACTGGCTGGGCGTGGCCGCGGGCGTGGGCGCATTGGGGCTGTGGGCCTTGTGGGGATCGGGCTGGGCCAGCATGACGGCCCAGCCGGGGTTCTGGCGTTTCGTGGCCGTGTGCGCGGTCACCGGCATCGGCTCGGCCTGGGTTGCCGCCGTGCTGTGGAACATGGCCAGCCGGCGCCTGAGCCCGAGCCTGGCCGGCCAGCTCATCGTGAGCGAAACCGTGTTTGGCCTGCTGTACACCTTTGTCTGGAGCGGGCACTGGCCCGCGCCGATCCAGTGGGCAGCCTGTGTGCTGTTCCTGCTGGGCATCCTGGCGTCGATCAACGCCCACCGATAACTGCCGTACCCCACATGAAACTCGAACTCCCCGAACAGAAGAAACGTGTGTTCAGCATGACCCTGCCGATCCGCTGGGGCGACATGGACGCCATGGGGCATGTGAACAACACGGTCTATTTCCGCTACCTGGAGATCGTGCGCATCGAATGGATGCGCTCCATCGGCTGCGAGCCCGACCCGAAAGGTGAGGGCCCGGTAATCGTCAACGCCTTCTGCAACTTCTACAAGCAGCTCGAATTCCCAGGCGAGGTGATCGCGACCCTGTACGTGAGCGACGCGGGGCGCAGCAGTTTCGAGAGCTGGTGCACGCTCAGCCGTGCCGACGACCCCGAGACGGTGTACGCCGCGGGCGGCGCCACCACCGTGTGGGTCAACTTCCCGCAGCAGAAATCGGCCCCCATGCCCGAGCACATGCGGGCCCATCTGGTCTGAGCGGCTGACGAGGGGTCATTTCCCCTTCGGCACCCGCCCCATCAGGTAGAACTCGGGGTTGGGCACCATGCCGCTGAAGCTGGCCATGCGGTTGGACAGGCCGAAGAAGGCGGTGATGGCGGCGATGTCCCAGGCGTCTTCGTCGCTGAAGCCGTGGGCGTGCAGGGCCTCGAAGTCGGCGCCCTCGATCTCATGCGAGGCCAGGCAGACCTTCATCGCGAAGTCGAGCATGGCGCGCTGGCGCGGCGTGATGTCGGCCTTGCGGTGGTTCACCGCCACCTGGTCGGCCACCAGCGGCTTTTTCTCGTAGATGCGCAGGATCGCGCCGTGCGCCACCACGCAGTACAGGCAGTGGTTGGCCGCGCTGGTGGTGGTGACGATCATCTCGCGGTCGCCCTTGCTGAGGCCACTCTCGCGGCCCACGGTTTCGGGCGCCATGAGCGCGTCGTGGTAGGCGAAGAAGGCGCGCCATTCGGCCGGGCGCCGGGCCAGGGCGAGAAACACATTGGGCACGAAGCCGGCCTTTTCCTGCACCTCCAGGATCTTGGCCTTGAGGTCCTCGGGCAGGGTGTTGAGGTCGGGCAGGGGATAGCGTGGCGGGGTGCTGTTCATGGGTTGTCTCCGGGTCAGGTCGGTGTTTGCCAGGAAGTTTATCCTTGGCACCCGTCATCCACCCAACCCCGGAGCACCCCATGCAGGACGAGCAATACCACCGTGGCCTGGCCACCCGCCGCGAGGTCATGGGCGATGCGTTCGTGGACCGCGCGCTGGCCGGCGCCACCCCGTTCACCCAGCCCATGCAGGACCACATATCGCGCGCCGCCTGGGGCGACGTCTGGCAGCGCGAGGGCCTGGACCGCAAGACGCGCAGCCTCATCACCGTGGCCATGCTGACGGCGCTGGGCAAGCAGCACGAACTCAAAGGCCATGTGCGCGGCGCGCTCAACAACGGCGCGACCGTGCAGGAAATCCAGGAGGTGCTGCTGCACGCCGCGGTGTATTGCGGTGTGCCCACCGCGGTCGACGCGTTTCGCAGCGCGGCCGAGGTGGTCGATGCGCCCGCACCCTGAACCGATCCCGTTTCTTCCACAACCTTTGTCAGGAGTTTTCATGCACAGCTTTCGCCGGCATTTCATCGCCCGTACCCTGCGTTGCGCGGTCGCCATCGGCGCCACCCTGGGTGTGGGTCTGGCCGCGGCCCAGACGCAATCCACCCGGATCATGGTCGGCTTTCCAGCCGGTGGCGGCACCGACGCGATCGCCCGCATCCTCGCCGAGCGTCTGCAGGCCGACCTGGGCGCACCGGTGGTGGTGGACAACAAGCCCGGTGCGGGCGGCCAGCTCGCCGCACAGGCGCTCAAGGCCGCGGCGCCCGATGGCCACACGCTGTTCCTCAGCCACGACCACAGCATCACCATCCTGCCCATGGTGACGAAGAACCCGGGCTACGACTCGGCGAAAGACTTCGTGCCGGTGGCCGGTTTCGCCACCTTCGTGAACGCCATCGCCCTGTCGGCCGGCACACCCGCCACCTCGCTCAAAGGTTATGCCGACTGGGTGCGCCAGCAGGGCGGCGGCAAGGGCACGGTGGGCATTCCCGCGCCCGGTTCGGTGCCGCAGTTTCTGGTGCAGGAGATCGCGAAGAAGAACCAGATCGACCTCGTGGCCGCGCCGTACCGGGGCAGCGCACCCATGATGGGCGACATGCTGGGCAACCAGATTCCCGCCGGTGTGGCCTCCATCCCCGACTTCATCGAGAACCACAAGGCCGGCAAGCTGCGCGTGGTGGCCGTGATGGGCACGCAGCGCCAGGCCGCCATGCCCGAGGTGCCAACTTTCGCCGAACTCGGGCTGACGGGCTTTGAAGAGGTGCCGTACTACGGCGTGTTCGCGCCCGCAGGCACCCCCAAGGCGACGCTGGACAAGCTGGGCGCCGCGATCCAGAAGGCGATTGCCGTGCCCGAGGTGAAAGACCGGCTCACCGCCATGGGCCTGACCGTGGGCTACATGAGCTCCGAACAACTCGCCGCGCGCGAGCGCAGCTACGCGAAGGTGTGGGCCAAGATCATCAGGGACAGCGGCTTCCAGCCGCAGTGAGCTTCACAGGCGATCGGCAAGGCGGGCCAGCGCGGCGCGGCGGTGAACACCGGTCTTTTCAAACACCCGTTGGAGGTAGGTGCGCACGCTGGGCAGGCCGATGCCCAGTTCGCGCGCGATTTCCTTGTCGGTGAGGCCCCGTCCCACGCAGCGGGCCACGGCGGTTTCGCGCGGGCTCAGCGAGGCCATGGTGGTGCCGCTCGCATCGCTGTCGGGTCGGCGCGCATCGCGCGCGCGGCGCAGCCCGGCTGCAAACGCGGGTTCGATGAACTGCAGCAGCGAGCGCTCGTGGTCGGAGAACTCCCGACCCGTGCGTCCGCGCCAGATGCGCAGGTCGCCCAGCGCCCGCGCACCGTCAAAGGCATGGAGGTTGATGCCCCAGTGCAGACCGTCGCGGGCCAGGAAGTCGTTGAAGAACTCGCAGCGCAGCAACTCGCCACGCGGCATCACCTCGCTCACCAGCGTGGCACGGCGGCGTTGTTGTAATCGGAAGGTGATGGGATCGCGGTACTGGTACCAAGCCTCGTAGCGCCCAAGGTTGGCGGGGTCCATGTTGATGGACAGACCACGATCGAAGCGGCCAGCGGTTTCATCCCACACGTACGACGCGAAATGGTCGGCACGAAACAGGCGCAGCAACTGCCCACCCAGGCACGCACGGATATCGTGCTCGTTCAGATCCTGGGCCAGCAACGCGAAGCACGCGGCGAGCTGGCCTTGTTCGCTGTGGGTCAAATGCATGTTGGCAGGCTAGCGGACAGAACCGAGGAGGTCAATCCGGGAAATGAAACCGAAGTGTCCGGTGCAAGTCGCGTGCCTGAGCGGTGTCATCAATCTTCACGACAGACAAGTCGGCTGTACGCCATGCACCATGGCGGCCATGTTTTATGCAGGAGTTGCAGGCATGCGTCGACCATTTTTTTCAACCCTGGCGGTAGTCGCGTTTGTGCTGACCGGCTGTGCCGGCACGGGTGGTTCCGTGCCCGATCTCACGCTCTTGACCGCAACCGAGGCGGCGGCGGCCGTGTGTGGCGGGCGCGTGAGCAGCGAGGCGCTCACGCGTACCTACCTCGCCCGTGCCCAAGCGCGCACCGAGCTCAACGCCTTCGTCACGCTGGACGAGGCCGGTGCACTGGCCGCCGCCCGCCAGGCCGACGCCCGCCGCGCCAGCGGCGCACCCTGCCTTCCCCTGCAGGGCGTGCCCATCGTGGTGAAGGACAATATCGAAGCAGCCGGCCTGCCGACCACCGCGGGCACCCCTGCGCTCAAGGGATTCGTGCCCAGGGCAGATGCGCCCGTGCTGAAGAAGCTGCGCGACGCGGGTGCCGTGGTGCTGGGCAAGACCAACATGCACGAACTGGCTTTTGGCATCTCCGGGTTCAATGCCAACTTCAACACGGGCTCGCAGCCCGGCGTGCGAAACGCTTACGACCCGTCGAGGATGGCGGGCGGCTCTTCTTCCGGCACGGCGGTGGCCATTGGCACGCGCATGGCGCCCGCCGGCCTGGGCACCGACACGGGTGGTTCCGTGCGCCTGCCATGTGCACTCAACGGCTGCTCGTCACTGAGGCCCAGCATGGGACGCTACGCCCAGACCGGCATCGCGCCGATCTCCCATACGCGCGACACGGCGGGTCCCATGGCCGTGTCGATGCGCGATGTGGAGTTGCTGGACCGCGCGATCGCGGACGCCGCCGCCGTGGCTTCTGCTGACCTGCATGGGGTGCGCCTGGGCATTGCGGCCGATTTTCTGACCAACCTCGACGCCGACACCCGGACCGCGTTCGACTCGGCAGTCGATCGCCTTCGTGCAGCCGGCGTCTCCTTTGTGCCCGTGACCATGCCCAGGCTCATGGCGCTCAACGGCTTGGTGGGTTTTCCGGTGGCGATGTACGAGGCGCACGACGACATGGTGCGTTACCTGCGCGACCGCGACACCGGTTTGACCCTGGCACAGCTTGTCGCAGGCATCACAAGCCCGGATGTAAAAGGCACCTACGAGGCCCTGGTGGTGCCACGCAAGCTGCCCACACCGCCGCCTGCCAATCTGATGGACGCCGAGCCGGCCTATCGCGCAGCCCTGGCCATCCACCGCCCCGCACTCGTCAAACTGTACGCAGATACCTTTGCGCAGCATCGACTCGATGCACTGGTGTTTCCCACCGTGCCACAGGTCGCCCCGGCCGCTGGTCCGCAGAGCAGCAGCCTGGAAACCTTTGGCCTGTTCATCCAGAACACCGATCCAGGCAGCAACGCGGGCTTGCCCGGTGTGCAGGTGCCGATCGGCCTGGGGGCATCAAGCCGGCTGCCTGTGGGAATGGAGCTGGATGGCCCGGCCGGGAGCGACCGTCGCCTGATAGCGTTGGGGATGGCGATCGAGCGCCTGCTCGGGCGTGTACCCGCCGGACGCTGACGGTGACCCGCCTTAACCCGCCAGCAAGCGGTGCACCAGATCCGGCGTGCTGTGTGCCTGGTATTTGCGCATCAGCCGCGCGCGGTAGATCTCGACCGTGCGGTGGCTGATGCCCAGCGCCTTGCCGATCTCCTTGCTGGTCAGGCCGTCCATCAGAAAGGCGGCCACCTCGCGTTCGCGGCCCGTCAGTTCGGCCTTGACGGCCCGGCGGGAACTCAGGTCCTCAAAGCTCCAGATGCCGGCCTCGTGCGGCGCTTCGCGGCGCAGGGCCCGGCCGGTGACGTGGCACCAGAAGGTTTCGCCCTTGAGGCGGCCGTCCACGCGTTTCATGATGCGGTCGTCGGCGTAGCTGCCGCTGCGCCCGAGGATCGGTGCGATGCGTGCGCCGGTGCGCTCGTACTCGTCGGCGCTGGGGTAGAGCACCTGGAAACTCTGTCCGATGAGCTGCTCGCGGGTGGCGCCAAACATCTCGCACAGAGCCTGGTTGCAGTCCACAATCGTGCGCTGACGCGAGAGCACCAGCCCGAGCGGCGCCAGATCGAAGGCGAGGCGGTAGTCGATGCCGGAGAGGTCGGTGTTCGGGTTAGTCATTAGGTCAAACTACGTATGTTGTTACGTAGTATCGTTGCAGTCACCCCTGTTCAACCACTGGAGCAACCGACGTGAACAAGATTTACCCGAGCGCAGCCGAAGCCCTCAAAGGCGTGGTGGCCGACGGCCAGCTCATCGCCGTGGGCGGTTTTGGCCTGTGTGGCATCCCCGAAGCGCTGATCGACGCGCTGCGCGATTCCGGCGTGAAAAACCTGACCGCCATTTCCAACAACGCCGGCGTGGATGGCTTCGGCCTGGGCAAGCTGCTGGAGACGCGACAGATCAAGAAAATGATCTCGTCCTATGTGGGCGAAAACAAGGAGTTCGAGCGCCAGTACCTGGCCGGTGAGCTCGAACTCGAATTCACGCCGCAGGGCACGCTGGCTGAGAAGCTGCGCGCCGGTGGCGCCGGCATTCCCGCCTTCTTCACCAAGACCGGCGTGGGTACGCTGGTCGCCGAGGGCAAGGAGCTGCGCGAGTTCGACGGCGAGACCTACGTGATGGAGCGCTCGCTGCTGCCCGAGGTGTCGCTGGTGAAAGCCGATGTGGCCGACATGTCCGGCAACCTGCGCTTCAACATGACGGCGCGCAACTTCAACCCCGCGGCCGCCACCGCCGGCAAGATCTGCATCGTTGAGGTGGAGCGCATCGTGGCCACCGGCGAGATCGCCCCCGACGACGTGCACCTGCCCGGCATCTACGTGCACCGCATCGTGCTCAACGCCAACCCGGAAAAGCGCATCGAGAAGCGCACCACCCGCGATAGGAAGTAATACCTTGTGGGACAGACCGCAGACGCGAAGCGGCCTGCTCTGTCCCCAACCGACTAAAGGAGATTTGAAATGCCTTGGACCCAAGACCAGATGGCCGCGCGTGCGGCGCAGGAGCTGCAGGACGGCTTTTACGTGAACCTTGGCATCGGCATCCCGACGCTGGTGGCCAACCACGTGCCCGACCACGTGGAGGTGTGGCTGCAGAGCGAGAACGGCATGCTGGGCATCGGCCCGTTCCCGTATGACGACGAGGTGGACCCGGACCTGATCAACGCCGGCAAACAGACCGTGACCACCATGAAGGGCTCGGCCATTTTCGGCAGCGACCAGTCGTTCGCCATGATCCGCGGCGGCAAGATCAACCTGTCCATCCTGGGCGCCATGCAGGTGACCGACAAGGGCGATCTGGCCAACTGGATGATTCCCGGCAAGATGGTCAAGGGCATGGGCGGCGCCATGGACCTGGTGGCCGGCGTCAAGCGCGTGATCGTGCTGATGGAGCATGTGGCCAAGAAGAAGGATGGCAGCGAAGACCTGAAGATCCTGCCCCAGTGCACCCTGCCGCTGACGGGCAAGGGCGTGGTCAACCGCATCATCACCGACCTGGCCGTGATGGACGTGACGCCCGAAGGCCTGAAGGTGGTGGAACTGGCCGACGGCGTGACACGCGAGTTCCTGCAGTCCAAGACCGGCGTCCCCTTGATCTGACCCGGCGGCGACCGCGCGCCGTCCGGCGTCCGGTCGCCAGCCACCCGTCGTCTATACTCGCGCCTCACCCGTCATTGGGGAGTAGCCGCTCTGCACCACGCAGAGGTCCGCGTCAACACACTTGGCCCCCATGGCCATGGCGCCGACAGCTTCAAGCCTGGCAAGACCTTTGACCGCACAACCTCCGGTAGGGCCGGGGCAGCTGTGCGGTCTTTTGGTTTTCCGGCCCCTGGAGCATTGTTTTGGACGCCTTCCTCCTTTCCACCGGAATCGTTGCCCTGGCCGAAATGGGCGACAAGACCCAGCTGCTGTCGCTGGTGCTGGCCGCGCGTTTCAGGCGCCCCTGGCCCATCCTCTGGGGCATCCTCGCGGCCACGCTGCTCAACCACGCCCTGGCCGGCGCGGCGGGCGCCTGGGTCATGGCCACGGTGGGTCCGAACGTGATGCGCTGGGTGCTCGGTCTGTCCTTCATCGCCATGGCCGGCTGGATGCTGATCCCCGACAAGCTCGACGATGACGACGCCGTGCCACGGCGGCGGTTCGGCGTGTTCGCCACCACCACCTGGGCATTCTTCCTGGCTGAGATGGGCGACAAGACCCAGATCGCCACCGTGGCCCTGGGCGCCCAGTACACGCCGCTGGTGGCCGTGGTCGCTGGCACCACCCTGGGCATGATGCTGGCCAACGCGCCGGTGGTGTTCTTTGGCGACGCCCTCACGCGGCGCGTGCCCATCAAGGCGGTGCACGTCCTGGCGGCCCTGATCTTCGCGGTGCTGGGCGTGCTCGCGTTGCTCGGGGTGGGGTCTTTGTTCGTTGGCGGGTGAGGGATCGGTGCTTTCCCTCTTTTCCGCCCAGCGCAGGCCTGCGCAGACGTGAAACGAGGCCCGCTGGGGGCCTCGTTTCGTTGTTCCTGGAGCGGGTGAAGGGAATCGAACCCTCGTATGAAGCTTGGGAAGCTGCCGTTCTGCCATTGAACTACACCCGCAAAAACGTGTCGGATGATAACCCACCGGTGCCGCACAGGGCACGCGTGTGGCGCACGGCCTCGCTCGGGGTGGCGCATGCCCCCCGGAAGTGGTCATGTGAATGTCCTTCTGACACATCTTTCAAGGAGTTGCATATGCGTTTCCCTGCACAAATGGTCCTCGTTGGCGCGCTCGCAGCGGCGCTCGCCGGATGTGGCGCAACGGGTGGCCCGAAAGAGACCGGTGGCACGGTCATTGGCGGCGTGCTCGGCGGCGCCCTGGGGTCGCAGGTGGGCGGAGGGCGGGGGCGCACGGCGGCCACGATTGTGGGTGCCCTGATCGGCGCCAACATCGGCGCCAACGTCGGGCGTTCCATGGACGACAACGACCGGCGGCGCACGGCCTATGCCCTGGAGACCTCCAGCACGGGCCAGCCGACCCAGTGGGTCAACCCCGATACCCGCAACCAGTACACCGTGACACCCACGCGCACCTATGAGTCGGCGGGCGCACCCTGCCGCGAATACACCATGCGGGCGGTGGTGGGCGGTCGTCCTGACGACGTGTATGGCCGGGCCTGCCGGCAACCCGATGGCAGCTGGCAGGTGGTGAACTGATCAGTGCCGGAGATACCGATCTCCCCTCTGTGACCGATCGACTCCGGAGCGCGCACCGCCGCGAACGGAAGCGCCTGCGCCCAGGAGCGACAAGGGTCCGGCTCCGCCGGCCCAAGGCGCTGTCCCCCTCCCAGCCGAAGGCGAAAGAGAGGGGGAAGCCGCGTCAGCGGCGCAGGGGGTGCGTTCTATTTCTGGATGTCGCCCAGGCAGAGGTACTTGATCTCGACGTAGTCGTCCATGCCGTGGTGCGAGCCCTCGCGGCCCAGGCCGGACTGCTTCACGCCGCCGAAGGGCACGTGTTCGGTGGCCAGGATGCCGACGTTGATGCCGACCATGCCGTACTCCAGCGCTTCGGCCACGCGGTAGATGCGGCCGATGTCGCGGCTGTAGAAGTAGCTGGCGAGGCCGAACTCGGTGTTGTTGGCGGCGTCAATTGCTTCCTGCTCGGTCTGGAACTTGAACACCGGCGCGAAGGGGCCGAAGGTCTCTTCACGGGCGCAGAGCATGTCTGAGGTGGCGTCGGCCACCACGGTGGGCTCGAAGAACTGGCCGCTCAGGCGGTTGCCGCCGACCAGAACCCGGCCACCCTTGGCACGGGCGTCGTCCACGTGGCGCTGCACCTTCTCCAGCGCGGCTTCCTCGATCAACGGACCCTGGTTCACGCCGTCTTCAAAACCGTTGCCGACCTTGGCCGTCTTCACCTTGGCGGCGAACTTGGCGACGAACTCGTCGTACACGCCGTCCTGCACATAGAGGCGGTTGGAGCAGACGCAGGTCTGGCCGGCGTTGCGGTACTTGCTGGCAAAGGCGCCTTCCACGGCCGAGTCGATGTCGGCGTCGTTGAACACGATGAAGGGCGCGTTGCCTCCGAGTTCCAGCGACATCTTCTTGACCGTCGGCGCGCTCTGCGCCATCAGGATGCGGCCCACTTCGGTGGAGCCGGTGAAGCTGATGTGGCGCACCACGTCGCTGGCGCAGATGACCTTGCCCACGGCGATGGAGTTGGACGCATCGGCGGTGATCATGTTGAGCACACCGGCCGGGATGCCGGCGCGGATCGCCAGTTCGGCCGCGGCCAGCGCGGTCAGCGGCGTGAGCTCGGCCGGCTTGATGATCACAGGGCAGCCGGCCGCCAACGCGGGCGCGACCTTGCGCGTGATCATGGCCAGCGGGAAGTTCCAGGGCGTGATGGCCGCGCAGACGCCGATGGGCTGCTTGAGCACCATCAGGCGGCGGTTGTTGTCGAACTGGGGCAGGGTCTCGCCGTTGACGCGCTTGGCCTCTTCGGCGAACCACTCCACGAAGCTGGCGCCGTACGCCACTTCGCCCTTGGCTTCCGGCAGGGGCTTGCCCTGCTCGGCGGTCATGATGCGGCCCAGGTCGTCCTGGTTGGCCATCAGCAGGTCGTACCACTTGCGCAGGATGATGCTGCGCTCCTTGGCGGTCTTGGTTTTCCAGCCGGCCCAGGCCGCGTTGGCGGCGGCAATGGCCTTTTCGGCATCGGCCGGGCCGAGGTTGGCCACGTCGGCGAGCTTGAGGCCGGTGGCGGGGTCCAGCACATCAAAGCGGCTGGCGCCTTTGACCCATTCACCGTTGATCAGCGCGTCGGTCTTGAGCAGGGTCGGGTCCTTGAGCAGGGCCAGGGGGGAGGTTTTCATGTCCATGGGGTGTCTCCAGAAATTGAAACGGCAAACGGCATATTTAACTTGTTAAATGATTGTGGCACGAGCGGACATGGCGTGCCAGCGTGCGGGCATTCAGCGGTACTTCACCCCGGGTAGCGCACACAGCATTTCGAACAGCAAGTTGGCGCCCAGCAGGGCGGTGTTGCCGCTGGTGTCGTAGGCCGGGGACACTTCGACCAGGTCGCAGCCCACGAGGTTCAGGCCGCGGCAGCCGCGCACGATCTCCAGCGCCTGCGGCACGGTCAGGCCGCCGATCTCGGGCGTGCCGGTGCCGCCGGCATAGGCCGGGTCGATACCGTCGATGTCGAAGCTCAGGTACGTGGGCGTGTCGGGGCCGATCTTGTCGCGGATCTGCGCCATCAGCGGCGCCAGACTGGTCCACCAGACCTCGTGCGCCGGCACGACGGTGAAGCCCTGCTGGCGCGGCCAGTCGAAGTCTTCGGCCGAATAGCCGCTGCCGCGCAGGCCGATCTGCCAGACCTTGTCGCCGATCAGCAGGCCTTCTTCCACCGCGCGGCGAAACGGCGTGCCGTGGGCTATTGGCTCGCCGAACATGTCGGGGTTCACGTCGGCGTGCGCGTCCACGTGGATCATCGCCACCGGGCCGTGTGTCGCCTTCATGGCGCGCAGGATCGGCAGGGCGATGGTGTGGTCGCCGCCCAGCGTGAGCGGGATGCAGCCGGCCTCAATGATGGGGCGGTAGTGCTGTTCGATGAGGTCCACCGACTTCAGCAGGTTGTAGGTGTTGATCGCCACGTCGCCGAGGTCGGCCACCTGCAGCGCGTCGAAGGGCGCTGCCCCCGTCGCCATGTTGTAGGGCCGGATCAGGCAGGACTCGGCGCGGATCTGGCGCGGGCCGAAGCGTGCGCCGGGGCGGTGGCTGGTGCCGGTGTCCAGGGGCACGCCGATGAAACCTGCGTTCAGGCCCACCGCCGAGGTCGCCACGGGCAGCCGCATCATGCTGGCCAGGCCACCGAAACGCGGCATGACGTTGCCGCCCAGCGGCTGGTTGAAATGGGTGGGATGGGTCATGTGAAATGTCTTCACAAGCACACACCGTGGAACCGGCTTTGCCGGGCCACTGGTGTGGTCCCCCCGATGGGGGGAAGACGCGAAGCGGCGCAGGGGGGATTCATGTTCGTGGACGCGTTAGCTGGTAATCCAGATGGGCCTTCACGGTCGGCCATTCACCGGCCAGGATGCTGTAAACGCAGGTGTCGCGCAGCGCGCCATGCGCGTCGGGGTGGCGGTTGATCTGGTGCGAGCGCAGCACGCCATCGAGCTTGGCGCCCAGGCGCTCGATGCCGCGCCGGCTCTGGTGGTTGAAGAAGTGGGTGCGGAACTCCACCGCGATGCAGTCCAGCGTCTCGAACGCGTGGGTCAACAGCAGGCGCTTGCACTCGGTGTTGAGCGGACTGCGCTGCACGGCGGTGCGGTACCAGGTGGAGCCGATCTCGACCCGGCGGTTGGCGGCGTCGATGTTCATGAAGGTGGTCATGCCGACCGCCTTGCCGCTGGCGTCCAGCACCGCGAACGGCAGCATGCTGCCGGTTTTCTGCAGGCCCAGGCGGCGTTCGATTTCGGCGGCCATGCCCTCGGGTGTGGGGACGCTGGTGTACCAGAGCTTCCAGAGCTCGCCGTCGCGAACGGCCTCGACCAGGTCGTCGTGGTGGGCGGGGCGCAAGGGCACCAGCTTGGCGTGCTGGCCGGTCAGGGTGGTGTCGGAGGTGAAGGTCATGGGGGAGGATTTTGAGGGGTGCTGGCCGGTTGCTCAGTAGGGGCCCTGGCGCCTGGCGGTGGCGTCATCCAGGGCAAAGAAGCCACAGAGCTCGGCGTCTGGAATCTGCTGTTCAGCGTAATCGAACCGCCCGTGTTCCAGCATGGCCCGTGCAGCTTGGCGGACCAGTCCGAGGCAGGCGCGCGCGAGGCTGCCCCCGACGCTGATGCGCCGCACGCCCAGGCCGCGCAGGTCCGCCACCGTCAACGAAGACGAAGCCAGTCCCATCACGACATTGACCGGCGCGGGCACTTCGTGGACCAGCCGTTCGATGTCAGCGGCGGTCGTCAGGCCTGGAACAAAGACGCAATCCGCGCCCGCCTCCACGAAGGCCTGGCACCGTTCGATGGCCTGCGGCAGGGCCTGTGCACCGCCGGTCAGGCAGGTGTCCGTCCTCGCGGTGAGCATGAACCAGGGGCTTGCGGCGCGTGCCGCGCGAATGCGGTCAACGGCGAGTGCCAGGTCGTACAGACCGGTTGGGCTGTCGGGGCTGGCATCTTCGATGTTGCCGCCAACGGCGCCGGCCTGGATGGCCATGGCAACGGTTTGCGCCACGTCGTCCGGGTCGGTACCGAAGCCCGCCTCCAGATCGGCGCTGACCGGCACCGAGACCGATGAGGCGATGCGGTGCACGGCGTCCATCATCTCGGCGCGACCGAGGGCCTGTGCACCGTCCGGAAGCCCGTGTGAAAACGCGATGCCGGCGCTGGTGGTGCCCAGCGCCGAGAACCCCTGGGCCGACAGGATGCGGGCGCTGCCCGCGTCCCAGGCATTGGGCATCAGGAAGCAGCCACTGTTTCCATGCAGATTCCTGAAAGCGGTGGCCTTTTCTGCGGTGTTCATGGATCGAGCCCCAGGGGGCCTTTCACTTGCGGCGCCCACGCAGCCACTCCAGCGTGAGCATGAGCGCGGTGGTGAACAGGATCAGCAGCGTGGCAACGGCGGCGATGGTGGGCGAGATGTTTTCGCGGATGCCGGTGAACATCTGGCGCGGCAGCGTGACCTGCTCGGGGCCGGCGAGGAACAGGGTGACCACCACCTCGTCGAACGAGGTCGCGAAGGCGAACAGCGCGCCCGAGATCACGCCTGGGGCGATCACGGGCAGGGTGACGCGGAAGAAGGTCTCCAGCGGGCTGGCGCCCAGGCTCAGGCTGGCCTTGACCAGGTTGTGATTGAAGCTCTGCAGCGTGGCCAGCACGGTGGTGACTACGAAGGGCGCACCCAGCGCCGCGTGCACGATCACCAGGCCCAGATAGGTGTCGTTCAGGCCCCATCTGGCGAAGTACAGGTAGCTGCTCACGCCGACCACCACGATCGGCACCACCATGGGCGCGATCAGCAGGCCGGTGATGAAGCCCTTGCCGAAGAACCGGCTTTGCGATAGCCCCACGGCGGCGAGCGTGCCCAGCACCGTGGCGAGCAGGGTGGCCAGAGGGGCCACGATGAAGCTGTTGCGGGTGGCACGCGCCCAGTCGGACGAATTCCACATCTCGCGGTACCACTGCAGCGACCAGCCTTCGATGGGGTAGGCCAGAAAGGACGAGTCGCTGAACGACAGCGGAATGATCACCACCACCGGCAACAGCAGGTAGGCCAGCACGGCGATGCCGGTGCCGCGCAGGGCAAACCAGCCGAGCTTGTCGAGCAGCTTGTAGTAGGCGGGGAAGACGGGCAGGAGTTTCATGGCTGAACGACCCGCCGGGCCGCCCCAAGGGTTGTTCGCGCCCCCATGGGGGGCAGCGAGTACATGAAATGACGAGCGTGGGGGGCCATGTTCTTGCTTTCAACCCAGGCTCAGTTCGGCCTTTGAGACCTTGCGGTAGAGCACGTACAGCACCATGGTGGCCGTCAGCAGCACGCCACCGAGCGCGCAGGCCATGCCCCAGTTGACTTCGACGTTGGTGTACTGCGCCACGTAGTAGCTCAGCATCTGGTCGCCCGGGCCACCGAGCAGGGCGGGGGTGACGTAGTAGCCGATGCTGGTGATGAAGACCAGCAGACCACCGGCGGCCACGCCGGGGTAGGTCTGCGGCAGGTAGACGCGGAAGAACGCCGCCAGCGGCGGGCTGCCCAGCGACACGGCGGCCCGCAGGTAGTTGGAGGGCACCGATTTCATGACGCTGTACAGCGGCAGGATGGCAAAGGGCAGCAGGATGTGCACCATGGCGACGATCACACCCAGGCGATTGAACAGCAGGGGAATGGGCGCATCGGTGGCGCCCAGCCAGATCAGGAACCGGTTGACCAGGCCGTTGTTCTGCAGCAGCACGATCCAGGCCGCGATGCGCACCAGCACCGAGGTCCAGAACGGCAGCAGCACCAGGATCAGCAGCACGTTGGCCTTGCGCTCGGAGAGCGTGGAGAGCCAGTAGGCGAGCGGGTAGGCCATCAACAGGGCGATCACTGTCACGATGGCGCTGATGACGAAGGTGCGGCCCAGGATGTCGCTGAAGGCGGCCTCGTCGGCACCCACGCGCTCGATGTCGCCTTGCGCGTTGCGCTTGAGGTCGATCGCGGTCAGCAGGTAGTCGGGTGTCCAGCGCGAGCTGTTCTTGGCGATGGTCTGCCAGTAGGGCAGCTCTTCCCAGCGCGCGTCGTGTTCGATCAGTTTGGCGCGGGCTTCGTCCGGGTCCAGGTTCTCGCCCAGGGGCAGGGCGCGGTAGGTGCCCATCACCAGCGAGCGCGCGCCGGCCACTTCGCTGTTGAGGCGGCGGGCCAGCACGCCGGCCTGCGCGGTCTCTTCAATGGCCGAGAGGTCGGCCAGCACCGCTGCGTAGGCAGCGGCGGGCGGCGGGCTGTTGCGGTCCCAGTCGGCCAGCGCCTGCCCTGTGCGGGGCAGGGCGTCGGCCACTTCCGGGTTTTCAACCGCCCGCACGAGCAGTGACGCCAGCGGAACCAGAAAGAACACCAGCAAAAACGCCAGCAGCGGCAGCGTGAGCGCCAGTGCGCGCAGCTTCTTGCGCCGATCGGCACGGCGCAACTGCCGGGCCAGGCCGCCGGTGCCGCCGGCCCCGGCGCTGCCGGGTGCCCCGAGGGACACCGGCACGGACGGGAGCGCGCCGGCCAATGGCTGGGTGGTTCCGCTGTTCGCCATCACTGCGCGGCCCAGGCGGAGAAGCGCTTCTCCAGGGCTTCACCCTGGTCGGCCCAGAAGCCGATGCCGAACTGCAGCGCGTCCTTGCTGTTGGCC
>Ga0156085_1013_pt2 | contig 45965 bp, 41 predicted proteins | sample RifCSPlowO2_02_FD_107738 | JGI IMG/M metagenome (GOLD analysis project Ga0156085, IMG submission 107738) | Burkholderiales bacterium RIFCSPLOWO2_02_FULL_67_64 | reverse complement strand
CACCTGCGCGGCCGGCACGCGGCGCACGTCTTCCGCCACCATCAGCACCATCTGGAAAAAGGTGCCGATGAAGATGATGGCGATCTTGGAGCCCTCGTCGATGCCCACCCACAGCATCACCAGCGGAATGAAGGCCACCGCGGGCATGTAGCGGATCAGATCCGTCAGCGGCTCCAGCAGCGCCTGCACCGAGCGGAACGAGCCGATCAGCAACCCCAGCGGCAGCGCGATCACCGCCGAGAGCACGAAGCCCGCCACCACGCGGTAGACGCTGATGCCCATGTCTTCCAGCAGGTTGTTCTCCAGCGCCCAGTCCCAGGTCTTGGCCAGCACCGCCGTGGGCGAGGGCATGAAGGTCGGCTCCATGCCGCCCCAGGCGGCCAGCGCGGCCCACATCAGCAGCGGGGTGATCAGGCCGGTGAGCGCCAACCCCCAGTAGGCGCGGCGCGAAATGCCGGTGCGCACCGTCCAGAAGCCGTTGCGCCGGGGCTTGGGCGTTGGTGCCGTGGCAGGCACGGTCGCGGGCACCGGCACCGCTGGCGCCGCCGAGGCCGGAGCCTTTGGCAATGCGGCGGTGGACCCGGCAAGGGACGGCGCAAAGGGAGGAAGCTGGGACATGCGGGGCTCCTGGCGAAAGGGACAAACGGCGAGAGAGGCTCGTGCGCAAGCAGCGAAGCGTCTCCCGGGCTTTTGTCCCTCCGTGGAGCCACACGATCGTGGCCGACCGCTCTCGGACCAGACGGCTCAGATGGCTTCTTGAGAGAAGTGGTCTGAGCCCGGAACCCTAGCGGTCTTCAAGGCAGCGAATCACCGTTTTGGTGCACTCGCCTCTCTGTTTTTGGGTTTACGCAGGTTTTGTGCCAGCTTTAACCCCTCCGGCCAAAACCCGCAAAAACTGCTGATACGAAATGATGGTGTTTTTTTTAACGGAATGTCGCTTCACCAAAATAGAGCCATGAAATTTTAGAGAATTTCGCTCTCGATCCTGAGTTGAGCCAACTCTGCAACTCATGCCCCCAACGAGTCATCGACTCCGTTCGCTCATTTGCAGGAATGTCTCCGTAGATTCGCAACGCCTCTCTTTGCAACTCAATATATCTATCGCGATTCGCCTCAAAGTCAAGAGCGCCGGAATACAGCGTCAACGTGGTGATATATAGCTCACGACTGGTTTTGCCTAATCCCCCTGTTTTCTCAATCGCTTGAAATTCTTTTATACTTGTTTCGGATAGCAAAGAATCTTGGCGAGCTCGCATATTACCCATTATGCCTAACGCATATGCAGCATGCACTGAGCATTGTGTGGACACAATTTTGTATCGTGCGCAAGTCAGCATCCTATTTCGAAATATATCCAAATAGTATTCCAATAATTTCCCACCATCCGCAACAATACTACTTGCAATCAACCAATTAATCGAATAGATGATGTCATCAATGACCTCCGAGTCCCAAGGGCGCCTGGCAAACAGAGCATCCGAATATGCCAGCAACCTTGAATTCCGCTCAACGGCTGCTTTGCCAGGCGGCATGCAAGAGGTTGATAAACGCAGAAGTCGCCTGAGACGGTTAGCATAATCAATCTGGCTATTATTTCTTGTTGAGTGCATTTCAAATGTAGAGATGGCTCTTTCAATATCTTTATGAAATTTACTGCAGTCACCATCAAGTAGAGCCACTCTCGCCTGAAATTCCTCAGCAACAGACTCTTCGAAATCAGGATATAGTTGTTTTAGTTTCTTATTGTTTTTTAACCAAGACTCGGCAATTTTTGCAGCACCATTCGAATCATCAATTCTTAGAAGATGATATCCATGAGATGCAAAAAATGAATGCATCAATTTATGGTATTGCAACTTATCATTGCCCTGGCGCATTTGACCAAGTCTATTCTCTACATCAAGATAAATTCTTTCGGATTCGACTCGCTTGCCTGCCAATGAGTACATGTCACCCAGGCGCAAAAGCTGACGGATATGCCTCGCCTCATAACCTTTTGTTTTGTCTATGGCGGTTGAAAGTACAAAGGATGCATCAGATAGCTTTCGAGCGATTTTTGGTCTATCTTTCTCGCCCAATAGAGAGTCGATCTCATCGAGCTCCAAGTCCACCAAATCAAGCTGCCTTTCGTATGAAATATGTCCTTGATCCAATCCGGCTCGCAAATGGTCTGCCGCCTTTCTTCGATACTCCCAATATGTGTCCAGTACGCCATTTAATCTAGCGCCTCGTGCAACACCTAAAAGAAATTCATAGTGAAGAATTTGCCACACGCTACTGGGAAACCCCGGGCTGGTCATTATTTCATTTGCACGCCTAAATCCGAGCGATGCAACGTCAGTATCACTACGACTCTGAGCCCACCCGACAAGGATCAAGTTATATGAAGCTACAACCCCCATATAGCCCCAACATTGATGGCAATCCTCAAACTTATAATTGATCTTCGCTAAAACACTCTTAAGGTGCGCATAATTGTCGAGATCAACTGATTGCTCTTCATATATGCTGACAAAATCTAATATTAAAATCAGGATTTTTTCCAAATCCCTAAATACTATGTTGCCACGGTTCTTTTCGGTTATCGATCTTGCGATTCCGCGGCGAGCCAAGTCGGTAGCTGCGTCAAACCGACCACCATCAATGAGTGTCCCAACAGCCGATATATAAAAACCTGAGACAACATCAGATATATCAGTCGACTGCGGAGTTTCCTGCAAGAGGTCTTCATTTTTTCGCTGCAATCCATCTATCAAATGAATTGCCTCATCCACCTGTCCAACCTTACTCAATAGCTGAATCAATAGTGCAGTTGCTGCTAAATTTTCTGCGTTTCCGTTTAATGCATTTCGCAAATATTCGATGGCTCGCGAGTGATCATACTCAGCGACAATTACCGCAAGCTCAAAATCTGATTTTGAAAGTGCAGCGCTTAGTTTTTCGGATTTTCTTTTGAGTTGGTTTTGCTCTTTTTCCAAATATTCTACTAATTCTTGCCTATTTCCTTTTTCATACTGGGCTCTGATCTCTTCCGGCAGAGAATCCAAAAGCTCTTGGCGAGATCTTTTTATTATTTGACTCTCTTCATCTTGTGACAATCTCGCAATCTCAGCTAGCATCTGCTTACGCTCAACCATCAGCTCGGCAATCTTTTGCGCATCTTTCCTGTTAACCACATTGAAAGTCTTTTTAGAATTATCAATATAGACAAAGGATGCATCGGCCGCATTCACAGCTGCACTGCCCCCAGTAGCGGTTGCGCTTTGCCCCTCTTCTGCAAGCGCGACCGTATATGCTAGGAGAACTGCGACAGCTACTAGGATACCTGCCTTCATTGCTATTTTCCAATGACTACAGATGCGCCATTGCTTGCATTGACGGCATTTCCTGAGCCATTGGTCGTTGCATTCTGTTCCAGCTTAGGGTTTTCACTAAGTTTTTCCGAATCAGTTTGTGTTGATTTATCTTTATTTGAATCAATTTCAATCACATTCCCAAACTTAAGCTTTCCACCGTCTACGATCAGTACATATGCTCCTAGCAGAAGCAAAAGCAAAGTTGTAGCTGTAAAAATAATGTATCTCGTCTTCATATTTCCTCCGATAGAGATTGGCGCTTCACCATCATTTTCCGCGATGTGGGTTCGTGCGAATGTGCTTGCTCCGCCATTGCTCGACTGCAGTGGCAGCACTCGTTGATTGTCTAGGGTTTATGCAAAATAATCAAAGTGAAATTTTTGACTGAGGCATACGGGAACATGGAGTTGGAGTTGACCCACTTCCGTGGACGGGTACTGGTTTGATTGTCAAACCGTTTCGGGTGTTGCCTCGACATGCACGCTGGCATCTTCGACAACATCAAACAGGGCTTCGTGACTCCTTTCGAAGTTCAGGGGTGAGAGGTAGCCCAGGCCGGTGGTTGAGCACGAGGAGGGCGCCGATAGCAACGGTGCCCTCCACAGATTGCGCCACGCGCACGGGCGGCACGACCATGAGTGTGGCTAGCACGATCACCAGGTCCACGCCCATCTGCACCTTGCCCGCGCCAAGTCTTTGGCCTGCTGCAACCATTGCGCGAGGATGTTGACGGCGCCCACGTTGGCTCGGGGGGCGTAGCTGGTAAAAAAGGCCACGCCCGCCAAACCGCCGGTGAGCAACCCGGCGTGGCCAACATAGTCATGCCCAGCGCGACGAAGAGCGAGCCGGCGATGAGCGCGTGGGTGTCGTCGTACCAGGAGTGGGTGGCGGGGGCGGGCGTGAGGGGTGTGGCGGGGGTCATGGTGACGGCACAAGCACGGGGCGTGCCGTGGCGGCGGTTCGGCCGTGGGCCACCCGCCGCGCCCCGCCTTCAGGCCGTCAGAGGTTCCCTGGACGCCGCCGCGTTGCGCGTGGCCGACGGCAGCTCGCCGAACAGGGCCTTGTAGTCGCTCGCGAAGCGCGAGGGGTGCCAGAAGCCCCAGCGCGCGGCGACGTCGCCCACGGGCGCCGCCCGGTTCTGGCGCAGTTCACTGCGCACCTGGTTGAGGCGCATGGCGCGCAGGTAGGTCACGGGGCTGATCTGCATCACTTCTTCAAACGCGTACTGCAGCGCGCGGCGCGAGGTGCCGATGGCCTGGCAGAGGTCGGGCACGGCGATCACTTCGTGGGCGTGGGCCTGCATGTACTGCCGGGCGCGGGCGACGATGCGGCGGCGGCTGGTGGCCGAGGCGGGCAGCGCGCCCGCCGGCTCGCCCGAGCGCAGGTTGGCGAGCAGGGCGTCGCAGAGCGAGAGTGCGAGCATGCGGCGCGCGGCGGGGTGGGCGCTGTGGTCGCTCGGGGTTTGGGCGAGCCGCAGGGCGGCGTTGAGCAGCCGGCCGTATTCGACGCAGGCCGCGCTCGTGGGCCTGAGCAACAGGGGCACCGGGGGCAGCTCCGCCCCGTGGCCGTCCACCTGCGCCACCAGCTCGCGCAGGGCCGCCTGGTCGACCGAGAGCGCGAGGATCTGCGTGTCGGCGCTGGCCACGAGATCGAACTCGCCTTGGGAAGACACGCCGATGAGCTGTTCGCCCTGCAGGCGGTGGCCACCGAACCAGCCAGGCGATCGCCCGACGCGCACGAGGGCGACGGAGACGCGATCGGCGCAGACGCGGCCCGCCTGCATGACGGTCTGGTTGGCGCGCTCGGCAAACACCTGCACCGGGCCCACGCGCAGTTCGTCCACCTCGCCTTCGAAGCGTCCGGCCGACAGCTGCTCGTAGCGCTGGTCCCAGTCGGGCAGGCTGGCGGCCTGCTCGCCGGCGTCGCGTGCACGTTTGTGGGAATGATCGAAGTTCATGCCGGCCGCGATGCAAGTTGTGCGCCATTGTTGGGGCCGGCGCAGATTTGCCAAATACGGATAACCCCTCGGTGTCGGCGAACCCTAAGGTGCGGGCCTTGTCCGAACCCGCTTCACGAGGAACCCCACCATGCCCACCCGCTCCCTCCCCCTGGCACTGAGTGCCGTCGCCCTGGCCGCCGCCGCGCTGTGGTCGCCCCTGGCGCTGGCGCACGGCGCCGCCGCCAAGATGGTGCCGCTGAAAAAGGCCGCCAAAGACTTCAACGCCACCGTGCACTGGGACAGCTATGCCCGGGTGTTCACGCTCTCGCGCAACAGCACGCTGGTGCGCGTGAAGCCGGGCGCGAAGACGGCGCAGGTGAACGGCGCGCCGCTGCGGCTGGGCGTGCCGGTGGTGATGCGCAAGGGCAGGGCGTATGTGGCGGCCGACTTTTTCCAGCAGGTTTTCCAGTCGGGCCTGGACAAGACCTTCGTGGTCGAGCGCAAGCCCAACCCGCTGAACCCGCTGACCGCGGCCGAGATCCAGGCCACGCTGGAAGTGCTGAAGGCCTCGGGCCAGTTCAAGCCCGGCCACCGCTTCACCGAGATTGTGCTCAAGGCGCCGCCGAAAGACCAGGTGTGGGCGCACGCGCTGGAGGGCACACCGGTGCAGGCGCCGCGCCAGGCGGCGTTCGTCATCCTCGACGGCCGCAAGCTGATCGAGGGCACGGTGGACCTGGCCTCGAAGAAACTCTTGCAGTGGCAGCCGGTGGAGGGCGCGCACGGCATGGTGCTGATCGACGATTTCGGTGCGGTGCAGGCGGCCATCGAGGCCAGCCCGGAATACGCCCAGGCGCTGGCGCTGCGCGGCATCAACGACGTGAAAAAGGTGGTGGCCACGCCGCTGACCGTGGGCCACTTCGACGGCAAGGATGGGTTGAAACAGGAAGCGCGCTTGCTCAAGGTGGTGAGCTACCTCGACGTGGGCGACAACAACTACTGGGCGCACCCGATCGAGAACCTGGTGGCGGTGGTGGATCTGGAGAAAAAGCAGGTCATCAAGATCGAAGATGCGGGCGTGATCCCCGTGCCCATGAAGGCCACGCCCTACGACGGCAGTGCCGGCAAAGGCAGCGCGCCGCGCAAGCCGCTGAACATCACCGAGCCCGAGGGCAAGAACTACACCATCAGCGGCAACACGCTGACCTGGCGCAACTGGGACTTCCACATCGGCCTGAACTCGCGCACCGGCCTCACGCTCTCGACCGTGACCTACAACGACAAGGGCAGCAAGCGCAAGGTGATGTACGAGGGCACGCTGGGCGGCATGATCGTGCCCCACGGCGACCCGGACGTGGGCTGGTATTTCAAGGCCTACCTCGACTCGGGTGAGTACGGCATGGGCACGCTCACCTCGCCCATCGAGGCCGGCAAGGACGCGCCGCAGAACGCGGTCTACCTCGACGCGACCATCGCCGATTTCACCGGCGCACCGATGACGATCCCCAACGCGATCGCGGTGTTCGAGCGCTACGCCGGCCCCGAGTACAAGCACCAGGAAATGGGCAAGCCCAACGTGAGCACCGAGCGCCGCGAGCTGGTGGTGCGCTGGATCAGCACCGTGGGCAACTATGACTACATGTTCGACTGGGTGTTCGCCGAGAACGGCACCATCGGCATCAACGCGGGCGCCACCGGCATCGAGGCGGTGAAGGGCGTGAAGGCGCGCACCATGCAGGACGCGACCGCCGCCGCCGATACGAAATACGGCACGCTGATCGACCACAACATCGTGGGCACCACGCACCAGCACATCTACAACTTCCGCCTCGACCTTGACGTGGACGGCGAGGCCAACACCCTGACCGAGATGGACCCGGTGGTGCTGCCAAACACGGCCGGCGGCCCGCGCACCAGCACCATGCAGACCACGCAGCGCACGGTGGCCACCGAGAAGCAGGCGGCGCAGAAGTTCGACCCGGCCACCATCCGCCTGCTGAGCCACGGCAGCAAGACCAACAAGGTGGGCAACCCGGTGTCGTACCAACTGATCCCCTACGCCGGTGGCACGCACCCGGTGGCCAAGGGCGCCAACTTCGGCCAGGACGAGTGGATCTACAACCGCCTGAACTTCATGGACAAGCAGATCTGGGTCACGCGCTACCACACGGACGAGCGCTTCCCCGAAGGGAGGTTCCCGAACCGCTCGAACAAGGACACCGGCCTGGGCCAGTTCAGCGCCGACGACCAGGCCATCGTGAACACCGACAACGTGGTCTGGCTGACCACCGGCACCACGCACGTGGCGCGCGCCGAAGAGTGGCCGATCATGCCAACCGAGTGGGTCAACGTGCTGCTCAAGCCCTGGAACTTCTTCAGTGAGACGCCCACGCTGGGGCTGGTGCAGCCAGCAAAGCCCGCTAAGTAAGCGCCTTCCACGCAACCACCCGACAGGCCCTTTGCGGGCCTGTCGGCGTTGGCGTATCAGGCCGCAGCATTTGGACACCATTGGTCATCATGCGTTGACACAGCCACCCTACATTCCCCTCCACACAAGAAGGAGTGTTGATATGGACAAGTCAATGATGAAGGGCATCGCCGTGGGCGGGTTGGCCATGGTGGTGCTGGGGGCCGGCGCTGTGACCGGGTACAAGACCTTGAACCAGCCGAAGTTTGCCGACGTGGTCGCGGTGAAGGAAGTGACGGAGACCGTGGTGACGCCACGGGAGCGCTGCGAGAACGTGCAGGCGCGGCGGCAGGCGCCGGTGAAGGACGAGCACCGCGTCGCGGGCACGTTGATCGGTGGCGTGGCGGGTGGGCTGCTGGGCAGCAACATCGGCGGCGGCAACGGCAAGAAGCTGGCCACCGTGGCCGGGGCGGTGGCCGGCGGTTATGCGGGTAACCAAGTGCAAAAGAACATGCAGCGGAACGACGTGGTCACGACGACGGAGCGCCGCTGCAGGACGGTGAAGCTCAAGTCGCAGAAGCTGGTCGGGTACGACGTGACCTACCGGCTCAACGGCCAGGACGCCCAGGTGCGCACGTCCTTCCAGCCGGGCGCCACGCTGCCGGTGAAGGACGGCCAGGTGGTGGTCACACCGCCGCCCGAGATGCGTTCGGCGGTTTAGGAAAACATGCATAGACGTCATTCTTTGGCGATTGACAAATCATCTATGCTGGTTTTTTGACCGATGCGGTCTAGATACGCCCGCACCAGTTCGCGCAGCCGCTCGCGCCCGAAGCTCGGGTCGTGCCCCGCGTGCACCACGCTCACCGGCAGTGCCAGCAGGCGCTCCATGGTGCGCGCGTAGGCCACGCGGTCGGAGTGGTGCAGGTCGTCGATGAGGGGGCCGTCGTAGATGGCGTCGCCGGAAAACAGCGTGCCGCTTTTCGCTTCCCACAGGCCGATGCTGCCGGGCGAGTGGCCGGGCAGGTGCAGCACCTCGAAGTGGCGGTTGCCGAGGTCGATGACGTCGCCTTCGTCGAGCCGGCGCGTGACGGTGGCCTGTTGGATTTCCCAGGCCGAGAGGTCGTAGTCAGGCGTGGGCAGGGCGGTGAGCGCGGGGCCGCCGGTCTGATAGCCGGGCACTTCGATGTTGACTTCGTTGAGGTCGAAGTCGGCCAGCGTGCCGTCGGGGTCGGCGTGGGCGAGTGCATCGGCTTCGAGCCGGTGGCACCAGCATTCGGCGAACTCGTGGTGACCGCCCACGTGGTCCAGGTGCACGTGCGTGGCGAGCGCGGCCACGCGCTGGCCGAAGAGGTGGCGCGAGGCGGCGTGCAGGCTGCCGACGCCGAGGCCGGTGTCGACCATGAGGTCGAGCCCGCGCCCGCGGATGTGCCAGATGTTGCAGCGGAGCAAGGGGATGACGTGCGGCTCGGTGATGAGGGTGATGCCCTCGCCGAGGCTGCGGAAGCTGAACCAGTCGCCCGGGGCCGTGGGCAATGGGGTGGTGGCTGGCATCACAGCGGCAGCCCGCAGCGCGGGCTCTCGTCTCGTGCACCTGGATGGGCGTGGTCGAAATTCATGCGTTCTCCGATGCAAGTTGTGCGCCATGCCTGGCGCATCTGGGTGGCGTCGCGCGCGGAACCACGGTGGGTCAGACCTCCATCGCATGGAGGAAACGTTCCCTCCCTTTGTTGATGTGCGCTCGCACCCGCCTGCCTAGCATGGCTGCTCCACGGCATGTCGCCACTTTCAGGAGTTCACCATGGGCATCGACATCTCCAGCGCCATCGACAAGGCTTCGTTGTCCGATGCCTGGGCCTTGAAGCTGCGCGAGCATTACTTCATCGGCCCGCACATTCTGGGCATTGAAGTGACGCAATGTATCCAGTACTTCCGCGCATCGCGCCACCTGACCGACCCCGCCGACCGGGGCCCCAACAATTCCCTGCGGCTGGTGGCCTACAAGGCCGCCTGGGTGCGGGTGTATGTGCGCGCGGGCTGGGGCGGGGCGGTGAACCTGACCGGCAACCTGCAGATCAGCGCGCGGCGCAACCGGTGGTTGCCCCTGTGGGTGGACGTGGGCACGCTGACGCCCCAGACGCCCGGCACGGTGGCGGCACAAATGCTGCCCGACTACGCCACCGAACGCGGCACCATGACCGCCACGCTCAACTTCATCGTGCCCGCGGACGACATGGTGGGCCGGATGGCCTTCAAGGCCAACATCTGGCGCGCCGACGACGCCACGGCGGCCATCGTGGACAGCGAAACGGTGGAGGCCGATGTCACCCTGCTGCAGACCTTGCGCGTGCGTGGCCTGATGGTGGCCTACAACGGCCCCAACGCGGCCGGCAACGGCACGCTCAACATTGCCGCGCCCACGGTGGGCGAGCTGCAGACCACCGCGGCCTGGTCGCACACCGTGTTCCCGGTGCAGGCCGAGGGCGTGTTTTCCAGCGCCGGCACCGTGACCCTGATGGTGCCGCTTACCGGCGCCCCGCCGAATCCGGGCGGTTGCTCGGCGGGCTGGATCACGCTCAACGGCCAGCTCGCGGCGGCCAAGGCCAACGACGGCAACCGTACCGACGTCGTGTACTACGGCCTGCTGCCCAACGGCGTGCCCATGGGGCCGGTGATCGGCTGCGCGAGCAACGGCGTGACCTCGGGCGGGGTCGGCAATGGCGTGACGATGGCGCATGAACTCGGGCATTTCGCGGGCCTGCCCCACGCGCCCTGCGGCACGCCGGGCAACGCCGCCTACCCGGCCTACGAACCCTACGACCCGGCCGGCACCCCCACGGCGTCCATCGGTGAGTACGGGCTGGACATCAACGACGGCACGCTCCACCAGCCCAGCCAGAAAGACTTCATGTCCTACTGCGGCCCGCGGTGGACGTCGATCTTCACGCACCAGGTGCTGATCGACAATGCGATCTTCGCCCCGACCACGACCAACCCCCGCTTTCGCATTCCGGAGCTCTACGATCCGTGGTTGTGGCCCTGGGAGTACATCCCCGACCCGGCACCGGAGCCCTGGGAACACTGGAAAAACCGCATCGAGGACCTGCGCATGCGACCCGTCATCACCCTGATCGGCACCTTCGAGCGCGACGCCTCGATCACCATGCAGCACGTGATGCGTGTGGACGCCCAGTCCACCGTCGCCACCGGCGTGCCCACGAAGATGGTGGCCGAGCTGGTCGGCGCCAACGGCGATGTGCTGGCGAGCGCGCCGGTGATGCGCATCCCCGCCGACGCCCATGACAGCGGTGGCTGCGGGTGCGGCGGCGGCTGCGGCGACGGGGAGCCGCCGGTGTTCGGCTTCCAGGCCATGATCCCCAACGTGGGCCGTGGCGCGGCGCTGCGCATCGTGCACGTCGGCGCGCTGGACGATGCCGAGGGCCGGTTGAAGCGTCCGCTCACCGTGGCCTGGGAGCGCAAGGCGGCCGGGCGGGCGGTCAAGCTCGGTGAGATCGCTGTGAAGCCCGGCGCACGCGGTGTGGCCCTGGCCTGGAAGCTCGACGGCGCGGGCGCCGAGGGCGCGGTGAGCTGCTCGGTGCAGTTCAGCAAAGACGGCGGGCGTTCGTGGAACGGCTGTGCGGTCGGCATCACCGACGGCAAGGCGCTGATCCCGGTCGACGCGCTGCCGAGCGGCAAGGTGCAGTTCCGGGTGCTCGCGCACGACGGCTTTGACACGGCGGTGCGGACCTCGGACGCGGTGGAGATCGCTGCGCGCGCGCCCAACGTGGCCGTGATGTACCCCAGCGCTGGCGCGCTCATCGAAACCGCCACGCCGATGCGCCTGTGGGCCAACGCGATGAGCAGCTCGGGCGAGCGCATCGAGGGCGAGGCCTTCGAGTGGCAGCTGGACGGCAAAACGGTGGGGCACGGGCGCGAGCTGTGGATCCACGCGCCGAAGCCCGGGCGGCACGAAGCCAGGGTGGTCGTCACCGACGGTCGCAGCAAGGGCGAAGCGAGCGCGGCGTTCACCACCTTCGATCCCGACCAGGACACGCCACCCCCGAGCAAGCCCGCCAAGCGGGGCCGTTGACCGGGTGGGGCCGCCCACCTCCAGGCACATCTGGTGAACCTACCCGTGGGCTGGCCGTTCGTCGTCCACCCACTCCAGCACCTGCCAGTCGCCCGCGAGCGGGCCGCGCTCCACGCGGGCGCGCGCGGTGTCCACGCGGTGCAGCGCGCAAGGCAGGGTCTGGCCTTCCAGTGCGGGCCGGGTGGCGCGCTCCACCGTCCACACGCCGTGCGCCAGCGTGCCAAAGCCGATGGTGAAATCCAGCAACGCAGCGGCCTGAGCCGGGTGGCGCTGCAACACATCGACCAGGGTTTCGTCGGGCACCAGATCGGCCGGCCAGGCGGCAGCGCGCGGGCGCAGGTGCAAGCCGTACACGCCGGCCACCAGCAGGCGCTCGGTGGTGGGCTGGCCGCCCGCATCGAGCCGCGCGAGCGCGATGCGTCGGCCGAGCGAAGCGGGCAGGCGCTCCCACACTTCGAGGTAGCGGCCGTGGACGCCGGTCTCGATCACGCGGTCCGGCGTCTCGAACACCATGTGGCCGGCGTCGGGTGTGCTGCGCGGGGGCTGGAAGTCGATCGTTCGCTGCCAGGTGCAGACCTCGGGCAAGGCCGGGTCGGGCCGGGTGATGGCGGTGGTGCCGCCAAAGCCTTGCTGCAGCGCCAGGCCGTCGGGTCTGTCGCGCGCAGCCTCCGCAGGCACACGCAGGTCGCCGTGCCACAGGCCGGTCTGCAGCCAGCGCACCCAGGTGGTCGTGTCGCGGCCCTCGGGCGATTCCAGCAGGGTGCGCGCCCACACGCCGTGGTATGCGGCGGGCACGTCGGGGCGGGTGGGCGTGTTCATGCGGAGGCTTGCACGTGCAGCGCTTGCAGCGCCTGCACACATTCGTCGGTGCCCAACACCGAACCGAAGATGCCACCTTCGACGCCGATCATGGCCAGCGCGGGCGCCTGCAGCTCGGGCTGGCTGGCGGCGGTGGCATCGCCCACGGTGGTGCAGACGTAGCCGCGGTCCACCGCTTCGCGCAGGGTGGAGTGCACGCAGACCTCGGTGGTCACGCCGCAGAGGATGAGCTGGCGCACACCTTGCCGCGTCAGCAGGCTGTCGAGACCGGTGAGGTAGAAGGCGCCGTAGCCGGACTTGTCGATCACCGCTTCGCCGGGCAGCGGGCGCAGCGCGTCCACCAAGTCGTGACCCTGTTCACCGCGCACCAGCAGGCGCCCCAGCGGGCCATGGCTGCCGATGGGCGCGCCCGCTGCCACGCTGCGCGCCATCTTGGCGGGCGGGCAATCCGAGAGATCGGGCAGATGCCCTTCGCGCGTGTGCACCACCCGCAGGCCGGCGGCGCGCGCTGCGGCCAGCAGGCGCTGCACTTGCGGCACCACCGCCTGCGTGCGCGAGATGTCGATGCCGGCCTGGTGCGCATAGCCACCGGGGCTGCAGAAGTCGCGCTGCATGTCGATGACGATCAGCGCGGTGCTGGCGGGGTCGAAGGTGGTCGGGGTGTTCATGGCGCGGGGCGTGTGAATCCGGTGGTGATGGCTTCGGCCATGCGGCGCGCCACCTCGTCGGCGAGCAGTTTGCCTTTGGCGGCGTCGGAGCCTTTGGCTGACGAGAGCACGCCCGAGGGCGGCACCCAGTCGGTGCGGCTGGGGTACATGTCGTAGGGCGGGAAGTCGGCCGGGCCGTCGTCGGGCAACAGGTCCAAACGCACCAGGCTGGGGTGGTGGTGCAGCATCATGGACGTTTCCAGCACCGCGGCGTGTTCGAGCGCGAAGCCAGGGAAGCCCTCGGGGAAGACGTCGCCCAGCGTCTCGGGCGTCATGAAGTCCCAATACTCCAGGCGCATCACCTGCAGCGCACACGCGGGGTTGGCGGCCTTCGCATCGCGCAGGCCGAGGTCGATGCCCTCGATCAGGAACCACTGGTTCTCGTAGTGGCCGTTCACGATCACCAGCTTCGCCAGACCGTGGCGCGCGAACTCGCGCACCGCGTCGCGCACCTGGCCGATCAGCGTGGCGGCGTCCACGCTGGTGGTGCCGCAGAAGTGTTGGCCGCCGCCGCACTTGGGCTGCGACTTGTAGCCGTAGCTCAGCGTGGGCGCGACCAGCCCGCCCACGCGCGCCGCGGTGTCGGCCGCGACGGCGCTGGCGAGCAGACCGTCGGTGCCCAGCGGCAGGTGCGGGCCGTGTTGTTCGAGCGCGCCCACGGGCAGCAGCACGGGCGGCTGGTCGGCGCGGACGCGCTGCTGGTAGTCCAGCCAGGACAGCTGGTTCATCCACACGGTGTTGTTGTTCATCGGGGTCTCCGGGTTCAGGCGGTGGTTTCGGTGGTGGGTGCGACGCGGGCTTCGGCGGGCGTTCCGTCCAGCGCCTCCATCAGGGCCGCCGCAGCGATGAGCGCGCCACCGGCCCAGCCCAGGGGCGTGAGGCTTTCGCCGCCGAAGGCGAGCGCGGTGCCGACCGAGACCAGCAGCTCGGCCAGCAGGATCACGCCCGCGCGGCTGCTCTCCAGGTGGCTCACGCCGTATTGCCAGGTCACGGTGGCCAGCAGCATCCAGCCAAAGCCGTAGGCCAGCAGCGCCAGCCACACCAGCGGCCCCATCGCCGACAGCACCGCGGGCAGGCCCGGGCCGCCGAGTCCGGTGGCCAGCGCCGAGAGCAGGCCGCAGCCGATGAACACCGAGAAGGTCTTGGTGCGCAGGGGCACGCGGTGCGCGGCGCGCGCGATCACGTTGTTGGCGGCGAAGGCGAAACCGGCCGAGAGCGAGAGCGCGTCCACCCAGGTGAGGGCCAGCGCCGTGGAATCCCCCAGCCCCGGCCCGCCGAGCACCATCCAGAGCCCCACGATGGCAGCGGCCACGGCCAGCCAGCGCGTGAGCGGAATGCGCTCCTTGAGGAACAGCCAGCCGCCCAGCACCGACCACACGGGCGAGAGGTAGAACAGGAACATCACCCGCACCACGTCGCCCAGCATCAGCGCGTTGACGAACGAGGTGTTGGCCCAGCCACCCACCAGCGTGAGCGCGAGCACCAGCCCCCACTGCGCGCGCCAGGCGGCGCGGTCGCGCCAGAGCAGTGCCACGGCCAGCAGGCCCACCGAACCGTAGGTGATCAACGCCACCAGCGGACCCGAGAGGCCTTGCGCAATGAACCCTTTGAGCGGCATCCACGACAGGCCCCAGAGCGAGGCCGAGAACAGCAGCACGCCGGTGGCGGTGCGGTCGGACGGGCGGGCGGGCAGGAATGTCATCGGTTCTCCATGGCGCCGGAGCGCCATCCGCACCGCACGAATCGGTCCAACCCAGAGGCACCGCCGGGCCGGCTTTGGCGGACGGCCAGTGCCGCCCCCCTTGAGGGGGGTGACGCGAAGCGGCGCGGGGGGTGTTTCATCCTCATGGCATGACCGAGCCGCCGTTGGGGCCGAGCACCTGGCCGCAATAAAAGCGCGAGAGGTCGGACGCGAGGAACAGCGCACTGGCCGCGATCTCGGCCGGGTCACCCAGTCGGTGCTGCGGAATGGCCAGCTCCTTCTCCACCCACTCGGCGCTCATGTGTTCGAGCGAGACCATGGCGGTGGCCACGGGGCCGGGTGCGATGGCGTTGACGCGGATGTGGTGCGGCGCGAACTCGCGCGCCAGCGAGCGCGTGAGCCCGATCACACCGGCCTTGGCCGCGCAGTAAGGGGCGTAGCGCTCGCGCCCGAGGATGCCGAGGTCGGACGCGATGTTGACGATGGCGCCACCACCACGCGCCACCATGCCGGGCAGCACGGCGCGGCACACCAGGAAGACGGACTTGAGATCGGTGCCGAGCATCTGGTCCCAGTCGGCCTCGGTGGTGTCGAGGAAGGCCTTCTCCTGGATGATGCCGGCGTTGTTGACGAGCACGTCGATCGCACCGAAGGCTGCGAGGGCGTCGTCCGTCAGGCGCTGGACCTCGGCCGCCTGGCTCACGTCGGCGCTGAGCGCGGTGGCCTGGCCACCTGCGGCTTCGATGGCCTGCACCAGCGAAGCGGCTTCGGCGTCTTGCCGAAGGTGGTTGACCACCACACGTGCGCCGGCTTGCGCGAACAGCAGCGCAGTGGCGCGGCCGATGCCGGTGGCGGCCCCGGTGATCAGCACTGCCTTGCCCTGCAGTCCGTAGTGCGGCGACGTCATCACACCGCCGTCAGGAAGGAGACGCCCACAGCCCCGATGAAGCCATCGGCCCGGTGCGGTGCGCCGGGCGGCAGCACCGCGCCGTAGTCGCTCGCCAGCACGCGCGTCACGCGGTGGCGGTGGTAGGCGCGCAGCAGTTCACCCACCGTGACCACCTGGGCATTGCCCTCGGGGTAGAGCTCGCGGTGCAGCCGCGGCAACTGGTACCAGGGCGCGACCGGGCGCTCGTGGTGTGCGTTGTGGAAGCCGAAGTTGAGCCAGACCAGGTTGAGCCATTTGGCGTCCAGGCCCACCACGTCGCTGTAGGTGTTGGCCTGCTCGTAGGCGCGGTCGCGCAGCTTGTCCTGCGGGATCGGCTTGTCGTCGAGGATGGGGTAGGCGTCGTAGGTGTGCTGGAAGCAGTCGGCAAAGCGCAGCAGGTGCACGAACAGCAGGTAGGCCAGCGCGTAGAGGGCCAGCGCCTTGAGCGACCACCAGGCCAGCAGCGCCCAGGCCGTGAGCCGCACCACGGCGGCACCGATCACGCGGCCGCGCGCCGCCTTCTTGCGGTCACCCAGGAAGGGCAGCGCGATCACGAAGCCGCGCATGACGAATTCCACCGCGGGGACGTACAGCCATTCGAGCGCCAGCACCACCCGCCGCACCAACGGGTGGGCACGCAGGAAACCCTGCAGGTCGAAGGTGATGACGTCGGCGCGTTCGATGTGGTGGCGCATGTGTTTGCGGCGCAGGTCGGTGAAGCTGGCGTAGGCGCTGCCGTTGATCCAGCTCATGAACCGGCCCCAGCGCTCGTTGGCCTGCGGCGTGCGGAAGATGGCGTGGTGTGCGAACTCGTGGATGAAGTAGGCCGACCAGGTGAGCGTGAGCGCGACCAGCGGCAGGCCCAGCGCGTTGAGCGCCCAGTGGCTCTGGCCCAGCAAGGCGATGCCCAGCGGCCAGCCGAACACGGTGAACGCCAGCGCAGCGGTGTTGGGCCACACGCCGTCGGCGTGGCGGAAAAGGGCTTGTTTCATGGCGGAAACTCCATGCGGGAAACGCGGGGTGGCCAGCGCTCCGCACACCCGTGCCAGCGGCACGGGCGGCGGAAATCTCTGAGCGGGGTTTACTTGGCCAGCGCCTTGACGAGCGCGGCGTCGAAGGTGGCTTCGGTGGCCGGGACGGTCTTGATCTGGCCCTTGGCCAGGAGCAACTGGCCGATGATGTCGCCGCTGGCGTAGTACGAGGTGGTTTCCTTGGCAGGCATGAAGGCCTTGGGCATCTCGGCGACGGGGATGTTGTAGACCCCACCGAGCTGTTCCTTCACCTCGGTGGCCGACACGCCCATGAACTTGCCGATGATCTTGTTGGCCTCATCGGGCTTGGCCTTCATGTAGGCCAGGCCGTCGAGGTAGGCTTTCATGATGCCGGTGATCTCGGTGGGCTTGGCCTTGATGACCTTGTCGTCGAACACCAGCACGTCGGCGATCAGGCCCGGCGCGTCCTTCGACGAAAACACCACCTTGAACTTCTTGCCACCGCCCTGGCCCAGGATCTGCGACAGGCTGGGTTCGTAGGTCACGCCGATGGGCAGGGCGCCCGAGGCCATCGCGGCCGGCACCGCTTCGGGCGTCATGCTCACGGGGCTGATGTCCTTCTCGCTCAGGTTCACCGTCTTGAGCGCGTAGGAGAGCAGGAAGTCGCTCGGCGAGAGCGGGTTGTAGCCGATCTTCTTGCCCTTGAAGTCGGCCACTTTGCCGATGCTGCCGTCGGCCACGATGGCGTCGCCGCCGTTGGAGTAGTCGATGGGCATCACCACCTTCATGGCACGGCCCGCCGCCACCTGGCCCACCACCTGGTCGTAGGTCAGCATGCCGCCGTCGACCGCGCCCGAGGCGATGGCCGCGGGAATCAGCGCCGGGTCGTTGAAGACCTGCAGCGAGACCTTGAGCTTGTACTTCTTGTAGAGGTCCAGCGCGTCGGCCACATAGAACGGACCGTAGCCCACCCAGACCACGGTGGCCAGTTTCATCGAGGTCTGCGCGAAGGCCGAGGCGGTGGCCAGCGTGAGCGCCAGGCCCAGGGCGGGCTTGAGGAAATGGTGGCGCCGCGAAGAAGAACGCAGGCTGCTGGCGGAGAGGGCGGTGGTTTTCATCAGTGGGACTCCAAGGGTTGGTGGGACGTGCAGAAGAACCGATCGGTGATCGTTCTCCCGGGCTTTTGTCCCTCCGTGGAGCCTGCGATGAGGCCGGCACACTCTCGGACCAGACACCACGCCACGCGTGATCGGAACCCTAGTGCACCTGTGTGCTGAGGATTTGCAGGTCAGACCCCAAACCGCTCTTCTTGCGGGTTGGCTATCAGCAGAAACCATGCCAGCCCACATCGCAGGGGGCACAGCGCCTGGCGCACCGCGGCGACCGGTTCGGAAACCCCAAGCTGGTGCGCCCGGGGCGGCGCGTGGTGCCGCCGACCGCCCGTTGTTGGTGCCAGCCCGTGCCGTGCCCAGCCTCTTAGTGCAGCTTGACCAGCGGCGTGGCGCGCTTGACGAGAAAACGCGCCACCGCCAGCACGGCGGTGCGCAGGCTGCCCAGCACCGCCTGGTGGTGCATCAGGTGCAGGCTCACGTACATGGTGCGCGCCAGCGCGCCCTGCACAAACCAGGTGGAACGGAACAGGTTGCCCATGAGGTTGCCCACCGAGGTCTGCGTGCCCACCGACACCAGGGAGCCGTGGTCGCGGTAGACGTAGGCGCCGGTCCGCGCGGGCCGACCCATGGCGCGCGCCATCAGCGTCTGGTAGAGGTGGCTGGCCTGCTGGTGCGCGGCCTGCGCGCGCGGGGGCACCCAGCCGCCACTGGCGGTGGGGCAGGCCGCGCAGTCGCCCAGGGCGAAGATGTCGCTCTGGCCCTTCACCCGCAGCGTCGGCTCCACCTCCAGCTGCCCGCTGCGGTTCGTGGGAAGGCCCAGCGTGGCCAGCATCTCGGGCGCCTTGATGCCGGCGGCCCACACCACGAGGTCGGCGGGGAACACGCGCCCCGCGGCGTCTTCCACATGGGCCGGCGTGATGCGCGCCACGCGGCAACCGGTCTCGACCGCCACATGGCGTTCCTTCAGCAGCTTCGTGGCCGCCTGCGACACCTTCTCGGGCAGGGGCGCGAGGATGCGATCGGCGCCTTCGATCAGGGTGATCCGCACGTCGCGCTGCGGGTCGAGCCGGCGAAAGCCGTAGCGCGAGTGCACCACGCTGGCCTCGCGTAACTCGGCGGCCAGCTCCACGCCGGTGGCGCCACCACCGATGATGACGACGCGCACCTGGCCCGGCGTGCCCGCGCTCTTGCGCAGCTCGGCGGCCGTGAGCAGCTTGAGCATGCGCAGGCGAAAGTGTTCGGCGTCGGCCGGTCGGTTCAGCGACAGCGTGTGTTCGGCCGCTCCGGGCACGTTGAAATGGTTGGCCGTGCTGCCCACCGCCACCACCAGCTGGTCAAAGGCCAGGCTGCGCGCGGGCACCAGCTCCTCGCCGTGTTCGTCCAGCACCGGCGCCACCTGGATCTCCTTGCGCGCCAGGTCCAGCCCGGTGAGGGCGCCCAGGCAGAAGTTGAAACGGTTGTCGTGCGCCAGCATTTCGTACGACAGACCTTCCTGGTGGATGTCCAGCGTGCCCGCGGCCACCTCGTGCAGCGAAGGCTTCCAGATGTGGAACAGCTGCTGGTCCACCAGGGTGACCTGCTCCACGCCGAGCTTTCGGCCCAGCTTGCAGGCCAGTTCCAGGCCGCCTGCGCCGCCGCCCACGATCACGATGCGAATGTTCATGAAATCTCTCTTGTGTAACGGTGTGTGTGACCTTGTCCGCGCTCTTGCAGTCAGAGGTTCCCATTTTCCGGCCTGGGCGTGCGCGACAGACCTGCCCGCGCGTGGGGGTACGCGGGCAGCCCGTTGCGCGTCGCCCCCACAACGCCCACACTACGCGCTCCACGGCCCACCCGGCGACAGCCGAACCCGGTGACCGGCGGGCGTGGCGAGGGCGCTTGTGTGCGTTACCGTACAGAGGCGGCCAGGGAGTGATCGGAAACTCATTGGTTCACGATTCGGCGCTTACCCCTAACGGAGTTCACCATGTCAGGCCAGACCTACCGCATCGAGAGCGAATCCCCCATCGTGAGTCCGCTGCTGCCCGAGTCGGGTCAGGCGGAAATCTGGCTGGACGACGGCGAGCTGGCGGTGGTGGTGGCCGCCAAGAGCCACACCGTGCCGGGCGGCCGGGAAATCCGCGTGGTGCACGTGCCCACGGGCGAGGTCGTGTTCCGCAAGGCGGACGAGCGCGACCGCGAGCCCGTCGAAGGCGGTGGCGTTGGTTGACCGCTCGCGGTCCGGGCTATAAACCGGCATGGAATATTTCAGCTGGTTGCCCCCCTCCCTGATCGAATGGTTGCCCACCCTGGGCGTGGCCCTGTTGGTGGCGCTGGTCGCCGAGACCGTCTACCAGATCGGCAAACGCATCTTCCTGCGGGCCACGCGCGCCGCACCGGTGACCGCCAGCATGGGCCGGGCCGTGCAGGCGCCCGCCCACGTGCTGCTCTACCTGCTGGCGCTCAACCCGGTGTGGCAGCGCGTGCCCGCCGGTGTGGCCTGGCTGCCGGGCGCGGAGCGCTGGACGGCGCTGCTGCTGATCGGCGCCGTGACCTGGCTGCTGGCCCGCGCCGTGCATGGCGTGGCCCGGGGTGTGATCGAGGCCAACCCGCTGGTCGGCGCGGACAACCTCGCAGCGCGCCGCATCCAGACCCAGACCCTGGTGCTGTCGCGCGTGTCGCAGGGCCTGGTGGTGCTGATCGGGGTGTCCCTGATGCTGATGACCTTCCCGGCGGTGCGCCAGGTCGGCACCAGCCTGCTGGCCTCGGCCGGCGTGGTCGGCATCATCGCGGGCTTCGCGGCGCGCCCGGTGCTGGGCAACCTCATCGCCGGCCTGCAGATCGGGCTGAGCCAGCCGATCCGCATCGACGACGTGGTGATCGTCGAAAACGAATGGGGCGTGATCGAGGAAATCACCGGCACCTACGTGGTGGTGCGCATCTGGGACCAGCGCCGCCTGATCGTGCCGCTGCAGCACTGGATCGAAAAGCCGTTTCAGAACTGGACCCGCAGCACCTCCGAACTCATCGGCACCGTGTTCCTGTGGGTGGACTACCGCATGCCGCTGGAGCCGTTGCGCGAGGCGCTGCAGCAGGCCTGCGAGTCGACCCCGCACTGGGACCGGCGGCTCGCCCTGCTGCAGGTGACCGAAGCGGGCGAGCGCGCCATGCAGCTGCGCTGCCTGGTGACCGCGGCCTCGGCCCCGGCCGCGTGGGACCTGCGCTGCCATGTGCGCGAACAGCTGATCCACTTCATCCAGCGCGAATACCCGCAGTGCCTGCCACGGCAGCGCGCGGACGTGGCGCTCGAAGAGCCACGGGTCGCGCCGCCGCCCGAGGGCGGGGCGTCCGCGCCCGCCGAGCCGGTGGAGGGCGGCGCCGAGCAGATGGAAACGCCGCAGAGCCGCAGCAGCCACGCCTGAGCGACCCGCGGCCCGGCAGGCCTCGGGGACAATCGCGCCATGGCCATCCCCATCAACGCCGAGACCGTCCACACCCCGCCCGTGCCCGCCGCCACCGTGATGGTGCTGCGGGACGGGCCCACCGGGCCGCAGGTGCTGATGGTGCGGCGCCACGGCAACTCGGGCGTGCTGGGCGGCGTGCACGTGTTCCCCGGCGGCAAGCTCGACGCCGCGGACCGGCAGGTGGACTCGGCCGCGCTGGACCGGCCGGCGGCGCACTGCCTGCGCGGGCTGGGCGAGCCCGGGCTGGACCCGGACACCGCGGTGGGCCTGCACGCGGCGGCGCTGCGCGAGACCTTTGAAGAGTGTGGCCTGCTGCTGGGCCTGGCTGTGCAGCCCGGGGCGCTGCACAGCCTGCGCGAACACACGGCGGGTGGCCTCGGTTTTGCCACCGCGCTGCGGCGCCTGGGCCTGCCGCTGGCGGTATCGAGCCTGCTGCCGTGGTCGCGCTGGGTCACGCCGCGTGTGCCCTCGGTGACCAACAAGCGTTTCGACACCCGCTTCTTCGTGGCCGTGGCCCCGCCGGAGCAGACCGCGCAACACTGCGTCTTCGAGGCCACCGAGGCCGTGTGGCTGACGCCGCACGGCGCGCTGGAGCGCTTCTGGGCCGGCGAGATCGACCTCGCGCCGCCGCAGATCATGAGCCTGAGCCAGCTCGGCCGCCACGCGGACGTGGCCCAGGTGCTGGCCGCCGCGCGCAGCCGCCCGCCCGCGCTGATCGAGCCCGAACCCTTCGATGACGAAGACGGCGTGCGCGTGATTTGCTACGCAGGCGATCCGCGCCACAGCGTGAGCGAGCCGGTGTGGCCCGGCCCGACGCGGCTGATCCACCGCAACCAGCGCTTTGAACCCGAGGGCGGACTGGACGCGTTGCTGGGTTGATCGGCCCAGTCGGCCAAAGCGGTATTCGGTGCTGCTGCACCGACGACGCTGCTGCCTGCACCACTGCGTGCAGCCTCGGTCCCGTGCGAGAGCAGCGAACTATCATCGCCCACTGTTGAACAGGAGGCGTCTTCACCGGGCGCAATCCGCCTCGGGAGCCGCACTTGTCTTCACTGCCAGAAAACGCCTTTCTTCCTTCGAATCTGCTGGACTCCCCGGAGCGATTCGGCTGGATGGCGCGCCGCAACAGCCTGTTTGCCCAAGCCACTGCCGAAGAAAAGAAGGTTCTGCTGGATCTGGCTGAGTGGCATGGCAGGCAGCGCCTTGAGCTCGTCAGGAAGCCCAACGTTTTTACCGAGGCAACGGCGATTCGCGCCCAGCATTGGTTCTATGCTGAGAAGCTGTTCAGAGGACCAAAAGACAACCCGATACCCGAACCGGGGGTTTTGGTGCATGCACTGGCCATGGCGGCACGGCCAATTGCATGGGGTGAACAACGCTTGACGGCGTGGCAACGGAAAAGGCTTCTGGCACGCCTTGCTCAACAAGTCAGCGTCCAACAGGGAGGTGACGCAATGTTGGGCGTGTTGTATTTCTTCTGTTCGTTGCGATTTGACATCGCCTCATACAGCACGGAAGGACTGTCGAAACAATTTTTCGCTCTTGCAGAGGCCACTTTGGAGAGCAGTGAAACACCAGTCAAGCGCCTGCTTGCACGGCTGGTTCAGCTCATCTTGCTAGAAGATTCAGTAGGACATCGGCACAAGGTAGACACTCGCTTTCCAGCACTGAAAGTTCACGCATGGCGCCTGTTGCTCAGGGCGGTGAAAGCGGAACCAAACTGGGCGTACGGTTTCATCGATGAGCATTGGAGGCGCGAGTCCAAGTGGTCGGGGGTCCTTTCCGTGTTTGCGCTTCATGGCCAGTTCGATTTGGCCCATCAACTGGCGATTACCACGCGAGCGGAGCGGCCAGAGTTCGCGGCGGACATGCTCCTGGAAGCCATCCGCGATGCGGGCTGGCAGGCCACGAAGGACAGGAGTGCGCCGGAGTCCCTGATCACCCTGCTCGATGCGGCTTGTGATCACCTGTGGGGTTGGCTACAGGAGCCATTGTCTGAAGGCGTCGCAAACGACGATATCCGGCACAGGCTCGACGCATTGTTCCGATACGGGAATCCGGTGCGACCGTACTGGTCCGATCTGCCTGCTTGTGCCCTCAAGGTGATCGAGTCAATGGCTGTCGAAGAGCAGGCAAGGGTGTCGCCTGACGGTTTACTGGCAAAGGCGATCTTCTACAGCGAGCAAGGCTCGCCAACGGCGGTCCGCGGAATGTTGCAGTTTCGTGCTCTTTTGGAGCATTGCAGCCATGGAACCGGTTCTGTGAGTCAGCGTTTGAAGGCAGCGGTTGACGCCACAACAGCCATCGAGGTTCTGGAGGGCGGAATACTCTCGGGGCGCAACAGGTTCGTGGCGGCACAACCCGAGCACGCCTTGATGCAGGTGGTAGCGGACCATCTCGATGACACTCGGGAGAGGGTGGGAGCGATTCAACCCTCAACGGTGCTCGCAGACCTGATGCAGTTAACTCTGGGCGTGAAGGTTGAGACCCTGTTTCGCCGCTTGATGGATCAATTTAGGATCGACTTCACTCGACGGGTCGAGTCCTTCCCGGCCGACGCTGGCTTGGCACTGCAGAGCTTGATCCGGTACAAGGGCTATAGCCAGAGCGACGATGACATGTACCGCAAGCAGGTGTGCCAGGACCTTTTTGATGCGCTGGTGCCTCTTCTGGAAGAGGTTTCTGCCACTGACGCAGCGGTGGCACGCTCCGGCATCGGGTGGAGTCCGTTCCCCGACGACATCTGGTGACCCGCATGCCTGATCGGGATAGCTTGTTGAGCCACACTCAGGACAGTGTGCCAAACCGGTATTCGGTGCGCGCCCGGTAGGGCCGCCCGACCGCCACACGGTTGAGAGGGAAGGCGGGGCAGTTGGGTGCGTTGGGGTATTGCTGGGGTTCCAGGCAGAGCCCGGCGCGGGGCCGGTGGCGCACCCCCTGTTTGCCGGTGTCGGGTACTTCGCCCCTGCCCAGCGTGCCTGCGGTGTAGACCTGCAGCACCGGTTCGGTGGACCAGACTTCCAGCGTGCGGCCGCTTGCCGGGCTGCTGGCGCGGGCGCACAGGCGCAGCGATGCAGGCTGGTGCAGGGTGTCGATCTGGTAGGCGTGGTCGATGTCGGGCAGCTCGCCCAGCCGCTGCGGTGTGCGCAGGTCCAGCGGGTGGCCTTGCAGCGCGGTGCGTTCGCCGGTGGCGATGTGGTCCGCGTCCGTGGCCAGCAGGTGGCTGGCTTGAACTTCCAGGCAGTGGTCGTCGATGGTGGCGTGGCCCGGGCCATCGAGGTTGAAGAACACGTGGCTGGTGAAGCTGGCCGGGCCGCTGCCTTCGATGGCGCTGGCTTCGTGTTCGATCACGAGTTCGTTGTCATCGCTCAGCCGGTAGCGCAGGCGCAGGTCCAGCGTGCCGGGGAAACCGTCGTCGGCGGGGTCGAAGCGGTGCCGCAGGTCCAGTGTGTGTGCGTCGGGCTGGTGTGCCTCGAACACCCGGTGGCGCGAGCCGCGCGGGCCGCCGTGGATGGCGTGCGGGCCAGCGTTGGCGGCCAGCCGGTGTTCGTGGCCGTCGAACCTGAAGCGCGCCCCACCGATGCGCCCGGCGTAGCGGCCGATGAAGGCGCCCATGGACGGTGCGCCGTGGATCAGGGCGTCCAGCGACTCGTAGCCCAGCGCCACGTCACCGGGCCGGCCATGCCGGTCGGGCACCACGATCTGCAGGACCTTGGCGCCGAGGTTGCACACGGCGACCGTCATGCCGCGGGCATTGCGCAGCAGAAAGAGGGCCGTGGGCCGGCCGTCGAACACGCCCCCGAAACGGGCCGGATCGAGCAGGCCGGAGGGCTGCTGCGCGTTCATGCCTTCAAGTCACAGGCGCTGGGTTGAACAGCACCAGCGCGTTGTGCAGCTTCCACCGCTCGGCCCAGGTCTTTTGCCCGCTGGCCACCGCGAGCAGGAGCTCGAACAGCTCTTGACCCACCGTTTCGATGCTCGCTTCGCCACTGGCAATCCGACCGGCGTTGACGTCCATCAGGTCGTGCCAGCGGCGTGCCAGGTCGTCGCGCGTGGCGACCTTGATCACCGGGCACTCGGCCAGGCCGTAGGGTGTGCCGCGGCCTGTGGTGAAGACGTGCAGGTTCATGCCGGCGGCGAGCTGCAGGGTGCCGCAGATGAAGTCGCTCGCCGGGGTCGCGGCGAAGATCAGGCCCTTCTGTTTCACTTTTTCGCCGGGCGCGATCACGCCGTGGATCGGGCCGGTGCCGCTCTTCACGATCGAGCCCATGGCCTTTTCCACGATGTTGGACAGGCCGCCTTTCTTGTTGCCGGGCGTGGTGTTGGCGCTGCGGTCCACCAGGCCTTTGTTGAGGTAGGCGTCGTACCAGGCCATCTCGCGCACCATGGCATCGGCCACGGCCGGGCTGGCGGCGCGCGTGGTCAGCAGGTCGATGCCGTCGCGCACTTCGGTGACTTCGCTGAACAGCACGGTGGCGCCGGCGCGCACCAGCAGGTCGGTCGCAAAGCCCACGGCCGGGTTGGCGGTGACGCCGGAAAACGCGTCGCTGCCGCCGCACTGCACGCCCACCACCAGGTCGGACGCCGGGCAGGTGGTGCGCTGGCGCAGGTTCAGGCGCTCCAGGTGCACGCGCGCCTGGCGCAGGATGGAGTCGATCATGGACATGAAGCCCACGTGTTGTTCGTCCTGAAGGGTGACGACATCCAGTTCGTTGCCGCGCTGGTCGCTGATCGGGATCGAGCCCGGCGGCAGCAGCCGCTCGGGTTGCAGCTTCTCGCAGCCCAGGCTGAGCACCATGACCTCGCCGCCGAAGTTGGGGTTGGACGAGATGTTGCGCAGGGTGCGGATGGGGACGATCGCGTCGGGCGCGTCGATGGCGACGCCGCAGCCGTAGGTGTGTTCCAGGCCGACCACGCCGTCCACGTTGGGGTAGAGCGGCAGCAGCTCGGTCTTGATGCGCTCCACCGCCACGTCCAGCACGCCGGCCACGCACTGCACGGTGGTGGTGATGGCCAGCAGGTTGCGCGTGCCCACGCTGCCGTCGGCGTTGCGGTAGCCCTGGAAGGTGTACCCGGTCAGTGGCGGCAGCTCGGCCGGCGGGTTGGAGGCGGGCAGGCCTTCGAGCGAACGCGCGGCCGGCATCACCAGCCGCTGCTCGTTGACCCAGCCTCCGGCCGGGATGTCCACGCCGGTGTGGCCGATGACCACGTTGTAGCGCCGCACGGCGCTGCCCGCCGGCAGGTCCACCAGCGCCACCTTGTGGCCTTGCGGCACGGCCTCGACCAGCACCGGCCCGTCGGCCAGTGCCGCGCCGGGTTTCAGGCCGCCGTCGTTGGCGACGATGGCCACGTTGTCGGCCGGGTGCATGCGGATGCCGCGTGGGGAAGTTGAAGGGTTCATGGTTGAGGCTCCGGCGAGCGTGTCTGTGTCGGGGATGCCGTGGAACCGCCCTTCGACAGACTCTGGACGGGCCACAGGCATCGCCCCCTGAGGGGTGACGCGAAGCGGCGCGGGGGGATTACCGGACCATGCACGGCCGCTTCGGGTCGAAGGCCCAGCCCGGTATCAGATACTGCATCGCGAGCGCGTCGTCGCGCGCGCCCAGGCCGTGTTGCACATACAGCGCGTGGGCTTTTTCCACCTCGGCCATGTCGATCTCGATGCCCAGGCCCGGCTTCTTGGGCACCTGCACGTAACCGCCTTCGATCTTGAGCGGGTCCTTGGTCAGGCGCTGGCCGTCCTGCCAGATCCAGTGGGTGTCGATGGCGGTCACCTTGCCCGGTGCCGCCGCGCCCACGTGGGTGAACATGGCGAGCGAGATGTCGAAGTGGTTGTTGCTGTGCGAGCCCCAGGTCAGGCCCCAGTCGCGGCAGGTCTGGGCCACGCGCACGCTGCCGGCCATGGTCCAGAAGTGCGGGTCGGCCAGCGGAATGTCCACGCTCTGCAGCGCCAGCGAGTGGGCCAGCTGGCGCCAGTCGGTAGCGACCATGTTGGTGGCCGTGGGCAGGCCGGTGGCGCGGCGGAACTCGGCCATCACCTCGCGGCCACTGAAGCCGTCTTCGGCGCCACACGGGTCTTCGGCGTAGGCCACCACGCCGCGCATCTTCTGGCCCAGGCGGATCGCGTCCTTCAGCAGCCAGCCGCCGTTCGGGTCCAGGGTCACGCGCGCCTCGGGGAAGCGCTGGTGCAGCGCGGTCACGGCCTCGACCTCGGCGTCGCCCGCGAGCACGCCGCCCTTGAGCTTGAAGTCCTGGAAGCCATAGCGCTTCTGCGCGGCCTCGGCCAGGCGCACCACGGCCTCGGGTGTCATGGCGGCCTCGTGGCGCAGGCGGCACCAGTCGTCGGCTTGATCGGGTTCGCTCGCGTAGGGCAGGTCGGTCAGCGTGCGGTCGCCGACGAAGAACAGATAGCCCAGCATCTGCACCGCGTCGCGCTGCTGGCCTTCGCCCAGCAGCGCCGCCACCGGCACGCCCAGGTGTTGTCCCTGCAGGTCGAGCAGCGCCGACTCCACGGCGGTCACGGCGTGGATGGTGGTGCGCAGGTCGAAGGTCTGCAGACCACGTCCGCCGCTGTCGCGGTCGGCGAACTTCGCGCGCATGGCGTTCAGGATGGCCTGCAGGTTGCCGATGGCCCGGCCTTCGACCAGGGCGCGCGCGTCCTCCAGCGTCTGGCGGATATTCTCGCCCCCGGGCACCTCGCCCAGACCGGTGTGGCCTGACGAGTCGGTGACGATCACGATGTTGCGCGTGAAGAACGGCGCATGCGCGCCCGAGAGGTTGAGCAACATGCCGTCGCGCCCCGCCACGGGGATCACACGCATGGACGAAACGACAGGGGCAGAAGAAGCGGTCATGGCAGCAAGAGAAAACAGTGGTCAGAAGGGGGAGCAGCTCAGGCTGCCGCGAAACCGGCTTTGCCGGGCCGCCAGCAGCGCCCCCTGGGGGGTGACGCCGGAGGCGGCGCGGGGGGAGCCCTCAATCCGCCTTGATTCCCCGCGCCGCAATCAGCTTCTGCCAGCGCGCGTACTCCGTGGCCTGGAAGGCCGCGAACTGCTCGGGGGTGTTGAGCACCAGCTCGAAGCCCAGTTCCAGCAGTTTGGGGCTGACCTGCGGGTCGTTGATGACGGACACGATGGCATCGTGCAGGCGCTTCTTCACGTCGGCCGGCAGCCCCTTGGGCGCGGCCACGGCCTGCCAGGACTGCACGTTGGCATCCTTCACGCCGCTTTCCTCCAGCGTGGGCACGTCGGGCAGCAGGGGCGAGCGCTTGGCGCTGGTGATGGCCAGGGCGCGCAGCTTGCCGGCCTTGATCTGCGGTATGGCGGTGTTGATGTTCATGAACGACGCGTCCACCTGGTTGCCCAGCAGGTCGCTCATCACCGGGCCGCCGCCCTTGTACGGCACGTGCACGCCGCTGGTGCCGGTCTGCTGCCAGAAGAGTTCGGCCGTCAGGTGGTCGCTGCTGCCGTTGCCCGAAGACGCAAACGTCATCCTGCCCGGGTTGGCCTTCACGTAGGCGATCACGTCGGCCATCGACTTGTGCGCCGAGACCGCGGGCACCACCAGCACGTTGGGCGCCTGTACCACCACGGTGATGGTGTCGAAGTCCTTGAGCGCGTCGTAGCTCACCTTGAACAGGTGCGGCGCGATCACGAAGGGGCCGAGCGAAGAGACGAACAGGGTGTGGCCGTCGGCCGGCGCGCGCGCCACATGCGCTGCGCCGATGGTGCCGGTGGCACCGGCCTTGTTTTCCACCACCACCGTCGCGCCGCCACCCAGCTTCTCAGGCAGCTTGCCCGAGAGCGTGCGCGCGATCAGGTCGGTGGAGCCGCCGGGCGGGAAGGGCACGACGAGCGTGACCGGTTTGTCGGGCCAGGCGAAGGCGCTGGAAAGGGAGAGTGCCGCGGTGAGCGCGCACAAGAGCTTTTTCATGTCAATGTCTCCTGAGATTCAGAAATGAGAAAAGGAACGGCCCCGGGGGCGGGCCGCCGCGGGGTCGATCACTCGAGGGTGATCTTTTCGTCTTTCACGATCTTGGCCATGGCCGGGATTTCGGCCTTCATCCAGGCGCCGAACTCGGCCGGGCTCATGTTGGAGGGCTCGGCGCCCAGGGTCTGCAGCTTCTCGCGCACCTCGGGCAGGGCGGTGATGCGCTGCACCTCGGCGTTGAGTTTGTCGACGATCGCCTTGGGCGTTCCGGTGGGGGCCAGCAGGCCCTGCCAGCTGCCGGTGTGGAAGCCGGGCGCCGTTTCACCCACGGCGGGCGTGTTCGGCAGTTCGGCAAAGCGCTGGGCGCTGGAGACCGCCAGCAGCTTGATCTTGCCCGCCTTCACGTGCGGGTAGGTGGCCACCATGCCGTTGAAGGTGACGTCGATGTGGCCGGCGATCAGGTCGCTCATGGCCTGCGAGCCGCCCTTGTAGGGCACATAGTTCCAGCGGATGCCGTTGCGCTGCGCGAACTGCACGCCCGCCAGGTGCGTCGCGCTGCCCATGCCCGCGGCGGCGGCGAAGTTCAGCTTGCCCGGCTGCGACTTGGCCAGGGCCACCAGTTCCTGCGTGGAATTCACCGGCAGCGCGCTGCTGACCACGAGCAGGTGCGGCGAATAGCCCACCATCGCGACCGGGGCGAAATCGTTCATCACATGGAACGGCAGCTTGTACAGCGAGGGGCTTATCACCAGGTTGCCCACGTCCATCAGCAGCAGCGTGTGGCCATCGGGTGCCGACTTGGCCACCAGGTCGGCGCCCAGGTTGCCGCTGGCACCGGCCCGGTTTTCCACCAGCACCGATTGGCCCAGGGACTCCGTGAGCTTGATGCCCAGCAGACGGGCCAGCACGTCGGACGTGCCGCCGGCCGGGAAGGGCACCACGATCCGGATGGGTTTGCTGGGGTAGCCGGCTCCCTGTGCCAGGGTTGGGCTGCCGGCCAGCGCCAGCAGCGAGGCGGCGACGGCTAGGGCGAATCTGCGTTTGTGCATGTCGGTCTCCTGTCGTGAAAAAAGAAGTCCGCTTCCGTCAACCCCTGCCGGGGCTGGTGAAAAGAGACGGTTGAAAAAAACCGCCGGCCCCGCGGGCCGCCGGGTTCTATTGCGGTCCCAGGGCGTCGATCAGCGCCTTGAGCTGTTCCATCTCGGCGGGCTTGAGTTCGGTCAGCGGCGCGCGCACCGGGCCGGCCGTGTGGCCCACCAGGGTGGCGCCGGCCTTGACGATGCTCACGGCGTAGCCCTGCGCCCGGTTGCGGATCTGCAGGTAGGGCATGAAGAACTCGCGCAGCAGCTTGTGCTGTGTGGCCATGTCGTCGGTGCGCACGGCCTCGTAGAAGTCCATCGCCGTCCTGGGGATGAAGTTGAAGACGGCGGACGAATACACCGGTGTGCCCAGCGCCTTGTACGCGGCGGCGTAGACCTCGGCCGTGGGCAGGCCGCCCAGGTAGGCGAAGCGCTCGCCCATCTTCATGTGAATGCTGGACATGAGCTCGATGTCGCCCACGCCGTCCTTGAAGCCGATCAGGTTGGGGCAGCGATCGGCCAGGATGGCCAGCGACTCGGGCGTGAGCTTGCAGACGTTGCGGTTGTAGACGATGACGCCGAACTTCACGCTCTTGCACACCGCTTCCACGTGCGCGACCAGGCCTTCCTGGCAGGCTTCGGTCAGGTAGTGCGGCAGCAGCAGGATGCCGTGGGCGCCGGCCTTTTCGGCCGCCTGCGCGCATTGGATGGCGAAGCGCGTGGGGCCACCGGCGCCGGCGATGATCGGCACCTTGCCGCGGCAGGTGTCCACCGCGGTCTGGATGATGCCGGGGTACTCCTCGCCGGTGAGCGAGAAGAACTCGCCCGTGCCGCCGGCGGCGAACAGCGCGGTGGCGCCGTAGGGCGCCAGCCATTCCAGGCGCTCGGCGTAGGCCCGGGCGTTGAAGTCGCCGTTGGCGTCGAAGTCGGTCAGCGGGAACGACAGCAGGCCGGAGGACATGACCTGCTTGAGGTCCTGGGGTGTGTATTGCATGGTGGGCTTTCTTGTGTGAACAAAGAAGAGGTCAGAAGCGCGGTTGCTGACCGGTGAATGAGGGGTCGTACTTGCGCATCTGCGCCAGGTCGTCGCGGTTGCGGATGGGGGTGCGCAGGTAGTTGTCGTGCAGGCGGGCCAGGGCCTCGCGGTCGATGGCCACGCCCAGGCCGGGGGTGGTGGTCACGCGCAGGCTGCCGTCTTCAAATTTCAGGCGCCCGCCCTGCACCACCTCGTCGTCCTGCCAGGGGTAGTGCGTGTCGCAGGCGTAGGACAGCTGCGGCACCGAGGCCGCCAGGTGCGTCATCGCCATCAGGCTGATGCCGAGGTGCGAATTCGAGTGCATGGACAGGCCCAGGCCGAAGGTCTCGCACATCAGCGCCAGGCGCTGTGTGGCACGCAGGCCGCCCCAGTAGTGGTGGTCGCTCAATACGATCTTCACCGGGCAGCCCATCTCGGCGTTGCGGCGGAATTCCTTGAGGTCGGTCACCACCATGTTGGTGGCCAGCGGCACGTCGCACGCAGCGGCCACGGCGGCCATGCCGTCCAGGCCCGGGGCCGGGTCTTCGTAGTACTCCAGCACGCCGCGCAGCTGCTCCACCACCTTGAGGCTGGTGGGCACGGTCCAGTTGCCGTTGGGGTCGATGCGCAGCGGCGCGCCGGGGAAGGCCTTGGCCAGGGCCAGCAGGCCGGCCACTTCCTGATCCGGCGGCAGCGCGCCGGCCTTGAGCTTGATGCTCTTGAAGCCGTAGGCGTCGATCATGCGGCGCGCCTGCGCCACCAGCTGCTCGGGCGTGAGGCCCTCGCCCCAGGGGTCGGGCGCGTAGGGTTTCTCGATGTGCTCGGCGTATTTGAAGAACAGGTAGGCGCTGAAGGGCACGGCCGGGCGCGCCGCGCCGCCCAGCAGGTCCACCACCGGCGCGTTCGCCAGCTGGCCTTGCAGGTCCATCATCGCCACCTCGAAGGCGCTGATGACCTTGGCCACGGTCTTGGACACGTGCGTGCCCGGCGCCAGGGAGATCTGCGTGCCCAGGAACTCCGACGAGGTGGTCTGCTCCGGTGCCACCAGCGCCGCGACGCGGGTGTCCATCTCGTTGAGCGCCCAGGGCGAGAGCCCCATCAGCGCGGGCGCGGCCTTGGCCAGCGCGTCGAGCATGGGCAGGTCGCCGTAGCTCTCGTTGATGCCGACCAGGCCCGAGTCGGTCTCGATCTCGATGATCGAGCGCAGGGCCCAGGGCTCGTGAATGCCGGCGGCGTTGAGCAGCGGCGGGTCGCGGAACGCGATCGGCGTGACGCGGACGTGGCGGATGGCGTGGGAGGTCATGGTGCGTTTCTCACAGCAGCAGGCCGGGCAGCCACAGCGACAGCGCGGGGATGTAGGTCACTGCAATCAGCACCAGCACCAGGGCGCCGAAGAAGGGCAGCAGCGCCTTGACGACCTGCTCCATGGGCAGCTTGGCCACGGCCGCGCCCACGAAGAGCACGCCGCCCACGGGCGGGGTGATGAGGCCAATGCCCAGGTTCACCATCATGATCATCCCGAAGTGCACCGGGTCCACGCCGATGGTCTTGATGACCGGCAGCAGGATGGGCGTGAGGATCAGGATCAGCGGCGCCATGTCCATCAGCGTGCCCAGCACCAGCAGCAGCACGTTGATGAGGGCGAGGATCACGTAGCGGTTGTCCGACAGCGCGGTCAGCGCGGTGGTGATCTGCAGCGGGATCTGCATCAGCGTCATGATGTAGCCGAAGCTCGCCGCGAAGGCGATCAGGATCATCACGATGGACAGCGTCTTCACCGTGCGGTGCACCAGCTTGGGCAACTCGTTCCACCGGTAGTCGCGGTAGATGAACATCGTGACGAAGAAGGCCCAGAGCACGGCGATGGAAGCCGACTCGGTGGCCGTGAACACCCCGCTCAGAATGCCGCCGAGGATGATCACCATGGTCATCAGGCCCCACAGCGCGTCGGCGCAGGTCCTGAGCGCCTGGCGCATCGGAATCACCTCGCCCTTGGGGTAGTTGCGCTTGCGCGCCATGAACAGGCACATGATGGCCAGCGTCAACCCCAGCAGCAGGCCGGGCAGCACACCGGCCACGAACAGCGCCGCGATGGACACCGTGCCGCCCGCGGCCAGCGAGTAGATGACGGCGTTGTGGCTGGGCGGAATCAGGATCGCCTGCACGCTGCCGCTGACCGTGACGGCGGTGGCGAAGTCGCGCGGGTAGCCCTTCTTCACCATCTCGGGAATCAGCACCGTGCCGACCGAGGCCGTGTCGGCCATGGACGAACCGGAGATGGCGCCGAAGAAGGTGGAGGCCAGGATGTTCACCAGCGACAGGCCGCCGCGGATGAAGCCCACCAGCACGTTGGCGAACGCCACCAGGCGCCGCGCCATGCCGCCCTCGGCCATGATGGCGCCGGCCAGCACGAAGAAGGGGATGGCCAGCAGCGAGAACTTGTTGACGCCGTTGGCGATGGCGATCATCACCGCGTCCAGCGGGATGTCGATATACCAGGCGCCGATCAGCGCGGCCATGCCCATGGCATAGGCCACGGGGGTGCCGATCAGGATCAGCACGAAGAAACTGCCAAGCAGGATGAACGCGTCCATTACACGGCCTCCGCTTCAATGGCTTCGTGGTCAAAGGTGACCACGGCACGCCGGCTCTGGTCGCCCAGGAACAGGTGCTCCAGCACGAACAGCGCGGTGATGGCGCCACCGATGGGCACCGGCAGGTAGGTGAACCCCACCGGCATCCAGGGCAGCTCGGGGATGGACTGGCCCCAGGTGCCGATGCACAGCTGCACGCCGTACCACAGCATGAAGAGGCTGACGGTGAGCATCAGCAGGTGCACCAGCGCGCGCAGCGCCGCGCGCACGCCGTCGGGCAGGCGGTCGGTGAGCATGGCCACGGCGATGTGGGCCCCGGCCCGGTAGCTGCAGGCAGCGCCCAGAAAGGTGAACACCACCATGAGCAGGATCGAGATGGGCTCCGGCCACTGCGAGCCCGTGCCCAGCACGTAGCGGGAAAAAATGCCCCAGGGAATGAAGAGCGACATCAGAAAGATGCACGCTCCCGCGACCCAGATGCAGGCCAGGTAGATGGCGTCAAGCGCGCGATGAATGGTTTCTGCCATGGTGGTTGTTTCGTTGATCCGTGTGGCTGCGCAAACCCAAGAAGCAGGAAGGCGCGGTGCCCTATCCAGGGCGCCCGTGGAACCGGCATTCGCCGGAGCCACAGGGCATACCCGCAATGCAGGAGGAGGCCGTGCCCCCCACCCAGAGCACCCGTGGAACCGGCTCCGCCGGGCCCACAGGGCATACCCGCAATGCGGGAGGAGGCCGTGCCCCCACCCAGAGCACCCGTGGAACCGGCTCCGCCGGGCCACCAGGTGCGTCCCCCCTCCGGGGGGAAGCCGCGTCAGCGGCGCAGGGGGGTTACTTACTTAACCTCAGCGATGCGCTGCATCAGGTCCTGGAACTTGGCGCCGTACTTGGCACGCACCGGCGCGGTCGCGTCGTAGAAGGGCTTGTTGTCGATGTTGATGAACTCGACACCGGCGGCCTTGAGCTTGGCGCTGTATTCCGCCACGCTCTTGTCCCACAGTGCGCGCTGCTCCATCTGCGCTTCGCGGGCCAGCTTCTTCACCAGCGCCTGGTCGGCCGGGGTGAGCTTGTCCCAGGTCACTTTCGACATCACCAGGATCTCGGGAATGATCAGGTGGTTGGTCTGGCTGTAGTACTTGGCCGGGGTGTTGTAGTGGTTGGCGGTGAAGTAGCTCGGCGGGTTGTTTTCAGCGCCGTCGATCACGCCGGTCTGCAGCGAGGTGAACACCTCGCCGTAGGCCATGGCGATGCCGTTGCCGCCCATGGCGTTCATGGTGTCCACGAACACGGGGTTGCCCATCATGCGGACCTTCTGGCCCTTCAGGTCGGCGGGGGTGCGCACCGGCTTCTTGGTGTAGAGGCTGCGTGAGCCGCCGTCCATCCAGCCCAGGCCCACCAGGCGGGCCGGGCTGGCCGTCACCTTGGCCAGCAGTTCGTCGCCCACGGCGCCGTCGATCACCTTGCGCATGTGGGCCACGTCGCGGAACACGAAGGGCATGTTGAACACGTCCACCTCGGGCACCACGGGGCCGATCACGCCCAGGGAAATGCGGGCCATCTGGATCGCGCCCAGCTGCACCTGCTCCACGGCTTCCTTTTCCTGGCCGAGCACGGCGCCAGGGAACATCTGTACCTTGATGCGGCCCTGGGTGGCGGCTTCCAGCTTCTTGCCCATGCTGTCCACCGCGGCCACCGTGGGGTAGCCGGCGGGGTGGGTGTCGTGGGACTTGAGCACCATCTGGGCGTGGGCGCTCAGGGGCAGCAGGGCGGCCATGGCCATGCTCAGGATCAGTCGGCGATGCGTTTTCATGATGTCTCCGTTGGGTTTGAATGAACGAGGTGAAAGCTGCCGTGCTTGCGTCAGATGGCGCAGCGCGGTTCGTCCAGGCCCCTCAAGCCTGGACGCAGTGCAAACACGCCACCGGCCAGCGGCTGGTCAGCGAGATCGCCGCCGGGCCGGATGGAGGTGACGAACAAGGTGTCCTGGCCGGTGCCGCCAAAGGCGCACATGGCCGGTTTTTTCACCGGCACGGCCAATGAGCGGTCAAGCCGACCATCGGGCGTGAAGCGGTGCACCAGGCCAGCGTCGTTGCCGCAGATCCAGTAGCCGCCCTCGGCGTCCACCGCGGCGCCGTCGGGCCGGCCGGGCAGAGGCTTGAAGTCGATGAAGACGCGCCGGTTGTGGGGCGTGCCGGTGTCCGTGTCGTAATCGAAGGCCCAGACGGTCTGCACGCTGGGGTGCGAGTCCGAGAGGTACAGGGTCTTGCCGTCGGGGCTGAAGGCCAGGCCATTGGGCGTGATGAAGCCGGTGTCCAGTCCGCGCAGCGCGTCTTGGCCATCCAGCGCGTACAAGGAACCCGAGGGCGCCGCGAGCGACATGTCGGCCACCATGGTGCCGGCGCGCAAGCGGCCCTGGCGGTCGCAGCGGCCGTCGTTGAAGCGCATGCCGGCTTGCGGGTGCGTGACGCGGGCGATCCATGCGCTGTCCACCGAACCGTCGTCCTGCGGAGTGAGGCGCGCCACGCCGCTTTCCATGGCCGCGATCCACTGGCCATGGGGCAGGGCGTCACTGCCTTCGGCGAGGGCGATGCAGCCGGTCTGCTCGGGCGTGGGCCAGGAGCGCGCGGCGCCGGTGGTGGCGTTCCAGCACCACAGGGCCCGGCCCGGAATGTCCACCCACCACAGGCAGCCACGCACGCCGTCCCAGACGGGGCTTTCGCCCACGCCGTTGCGCGCGTCGAGCACCAGTTCCGCTTGCATGCTGGTCATGTCACTTCTTATTTGGGGGCTGCAACGACGAAACCGCCGCCCTGATAAACGGCAGCGGGGTCGTTCAGGTCGGGGGCCGGGGTGCGCGCAAACACCGCCTCCCGGAACACGTCCGAGCTGTCCTGCGGCACGTAGCCGATGTGACGCGCGCGGCTGTTGTCCCACCAGGTCACGGCGTTGTCCGACATGCCGAACACGATGCTGTGCCCCAGCACCGGGGTGGACAGGCAGGCGCTGATGAGGCGGTGCAGGTCGTCAAAGCTCAGCCAGGTGGCGAGCATGCGGCGGTCGCGCGGTTCGGGGAACGAGGAGCCGATGCGCACGCAGGCGGTCTCGATGCCGTGGCGGTCGAAATAGAAGCGCGAGAGGTCTTCGCCAAAGGCCTTGCTCAGGCCGTAGAAGCTGTCGGGGCGGGCCGGGTGGTCGGCGGTGATGGTCTCGCTCTGCTTGTAGAAACCGGTCACGTGGTTGGAGCTGGCGAACACGATGCGCTTGACGCCGTGCTGGCGCGCCGCCTCGTAGAGGTGGTAGGCGCCCAGGATGTTGGCCTGCAGGATGGCACCAAACGGGGCCTCCACCGAGATGCCGCCCAGGTGCACGATGGTGTCGCAGCCGGCCACCATGGCGTCCACTTCGGCGGCGTTGGCCAGATCGGCCAGCACGATCTCTTCGCCCGGCTGGGCTTCGCCAAAGGCCGACTTGTCAGACAACCTCAGCACATCGCAGTTCGCCTTGAGCCGCTCGCGCAGGGCCGTTCCCAGGCCGCCCGCCGCCCCGGTGAGCAGCAGTCTGTGGTGGGTTTTCATAGGGGTTTCCATGGATATCTGGCTTTTTTCAAGAAGGGCTTGGACACGCGACCGGGTGTTTGCTACAGTTCACTGATGTTTCGTTGTCTGTCATACGTTGTCTGACAACTGAGCGAATTGTGTGAACCCGGGTGGGTCCTGTCAAGGAAAAAAGAATGCTCTCCGTGAAAACCCTAGGTGATGCCCTGATGCCCGCCGCCCCGGAGCCGGTGGTCCAGCGCCCGCGCCGCCAGCGCGGGCTGGTGCCCGAGATCGTCGAGGCGCTGGGCGGCGACATCCGCGAAAGCCGTCTGCGGCCGGGCGACAAGCTGCCCACGGAGTCCGAGCTGATGGGCCGTTTCGACGTGAGCCGCACCGTGGTGCGCGAGGCGATTTCGCGGCTGCAGGCTTCGGGCCTGGTGGAAACGCGCCACGGCATCGGCACCTTCGTGATGGCGCCGAGCGAGGCGCAGGCCAACTTCCGCATCGCGCCCGAAGACTTCGCCACCGTGGCCGACGTGATCTCGCTGCTGGAGCTGCGCATCAGCCTGGAGAGCGAGGCCGCCAGCCTGGCCGCCCAGCGCCGCGACGACACCCATCTGCAGAACATGGCCGCCGCGCTGGCGGCGTTCGAGCTGTCGATCCACGGCGACTCCGACGCCGTGCCCTCCGACTTCCAGTTCCACATGGAAGTGGCGCGCGCCACCGGCAACCGCCACTTCGCCGACCTCATGACCTACCTGGGCACCATGATCATTCCGCGCACCCGCGTCAACACCGCCAACAGCGCACCCGAAGGCCGCCTGGCCTACCTGCAGCGGGTGCACCACGAACACGAGGCCATCTACCACGCGATTCGCGCGCGCGACGCCGACGCCGCACGCGCGGCCATGCGCACCCACCTTTCCAACAGCCGCGAGCGCCTGCGCCGCGCACAGCCCGAAGGGGCGTGAAGCACCCCCGCCGCGCTGCGCGCCACTCCCTCAAGGGGGCGGCCCGGCGGTGCCCTGAGTTGTACCTTGAACCCTCGTTACCATCCCGCGTTTCTTTTTTTCTTTCAAGCCCATGACCACCCTGCTGCAATCCTTCAACGCGCGCACCGGCGCGCCCCATCAAGAAACCCTGTCCGCCTCGTCCAGCCAGGACATCGACGACAGCGTGCGCGCCGCGCACCAGGCGTTTGAGGTCTGGGGCAGCAGCAGCGGGGCGCAGCGCGCGGCCCTGCTGCGGGCGCTGGCCGAAGCGCTCGAAGCCGATCGTGAGGCCCTGGTGGCCTGGGCCGACCTGGAAACCGCGCTGGGGCCGGTGCGCCTGAGCGGCGAGCTCGACCGCACCACCTTCCAGCTGCGCCGTTTCGCCGACCTGGCCGAGCGCGGCGCGCCCTTCGAAACGCTGGACGATCCCGCCGTCGCCGGCGCGCCGCCCGTGGGCCACCCGGCCATGGTGCGCCAGCGCGTGCCGCTGGGGCCGGTGGCCATGTTCGCCGCCAGCAACTTCCCGTTCGCGTTCTCCGTGCTCGGTGGCGACACCGCTTCGGCGCTGGCCGCGGGCTGCCCCGTGGTGGTGAAGGCGCACCCGGGTCACCCGCTGCTGTCGCGGCGCGTGTTCGGCCTGATCCAGCAGGTGCTCCAGGCCCAGGGCCTGCCGGCCGGGCTGGTGGGCATGGTGCAGGGGGCCGGCGTTGAGGTGGGCGTGGAGCTGATCCGCCACCCGCTGATCGCCGCCGGTGCCTTCACCGGCTCCACGCGCGGCGGCGCGGCGCTGCAGGCCGAGGCCAACGCCCGCCCGCGCCCGATCCCGTTCTACGGCGAGCTCGGCTCCATCAACCCGGTGCTGGCCCTGCCCAAGGCGCTCGCCGCCCGGGGCGCCGAACTGGCCACCGCGCTGGCCGGCTCCATCGCGCTGGGTTGCGGCCAGTTCTGCACCAACCCGGGCCTGATTGTGCTGCTGGACAGTCCCGAGTCGGACGTCTTCGTCGAACAACTGACCCAGGCCCTTTCGACCCAGACACCCCACCCCATGCTCACCGCCGGCATGAAGCGCGCGTTCGACGCCGGTGTGCGCCAGATGATGGACCAGGGCGCGCAGGCGCTGCTGGCGGCCCAGGGCGCCGCGCCAGCCCCCGGCCCGCACCTGCTGCAGGTGAGCGCGGCGCGCTTCCTCGAACGCACCGCCCTGCGTGAAGAGGTGTTCGGCCCGGCCAGCCTGATCGTGCGCGCGACCAGCCAGGCCGAGCTGCTGGAGGTGCTGGCCGCGGTGGGCGGCAGCCTCACGGTGACGCTCTGGGGTGCGGACGACGACACCCCCGAGAACCGCGCCCTGGTGCGCGCGGCCACCGCGATCGCCGGGCGCGTGCTGTTCTCCGGCCTGCCCACCGGCGTGGCCGTGACCGCCGCCCAGCAGCACGGCGGCCCCTGGCCCGCGTCCAGCGCCCCCATGACCACCTCGGTGGGCGACGCCGCGCTCGACCGCTTCCTGCGCCCGATCAGCTTGCAGGACGCACCCGCCTGGCTGCTGGCGCGGCAGGGCGTGCCCTGCTGAGCGGCAAGGCGTTCAAGGGGCTGGCGTGGGGGTTTTGCGCAGCCTGGTGGGGCGCGCACGAACCCGGTCCGTGAGCGCCCGCAGGGTTCAATGCAAGGAGTGCATCGGTTCCACGATCGGCAACGCGTACTCCCGCCCGACGAGGGCGCGGGCGCCCAGGTAAGCGTTCCTCAAGCGCTCGGAAAGTTCATCCAGGTGCACTTCGCCGCGGGCGTCGCACGGCACGGAAACGCCGCGGCCGGGGTGGAACAGCGATGCGAAGAGCAACCGGTGTTCGCATGGGTTCGAGGGAGAGGTCATATCGGTCTCCTGTACTGAGCGGCTACTTGTGTTCACCGGGGTCCGTACCCACTGCGGCGGGCCCCGTTTGCCTTCAGTCGCTCAGCCAAGGCACAGCTGAATTTTCGGCTTGTGCCAACGGGGCCAAACGCTGGAAAGCGCCGTCAAATTCGGGCTTTTCTTCCGTTCCAGCGCACCCCGCGCCATAGGGTGGTTCACCGCCCGGCGCGCGTCTGTTTGTCAGCGCACAGACGCGCGCCGGCCGGGCCGGTACGTTCAATCCATCGCTCCCCGGCCCCCTGTGGCCGGGGCGGTCCCGCGGGGGCCATGGCTGCCTCGGGTATCGGCCGCGCGATGGCGCTCATGGCAGCGCGCGAAGGCGCGTGCATGGTGCTGTCGGACATCGCCGCGGAGGGTGGTCTGGAGACCACCGCGCTGGCGCAGTCCCTCTTTTCCTTTCCTGTCACCTTCGCGGACCGCACACCATGACCTCACGCCCCCACACCACCCTGTTCGCCGGCGCCCTGGCCGCTTGGGCCGCCCTGAGCCTGGCGGGCTGCGGCAAGCCGCCCGAGACGGTGACACCACCGGCGCCCGAGATCACGGTGGGCGCGCAGGTGGACGATGCCGTCATCACCTCGGGCATCAAGTCGGCGCTGGTGTCCGATCCGCTGGTCAAGGGCTTTGACCTGCAGGTCGAGACCCGCAAGGGCGTGGTGCAGCTCAGCGGTTTCGTGGACAGCCGGGCCCAGATCGACCGGGCCCTGGCCCTCGCGCGCGCCGTGCCCGGCGTGACCGAGGTCGAGAACAGCGTGAGCCTGAAGGGCAAGCCCAGCACCGCGGCCACCAAGATCGACGACGCCACCGTGACCGGCCGCGTCAAGACCGCCTTGCTCGCCGACCCCGACATCAGGAGCTTTGACATCAGCGTGCTCACCCACAAGAGCGTTGTGCAGCTCACCGGCTTCGTCAACAGCCAGGCCCAGATCGACCGGGCCGTCCGGATCGCCGCCGCCACCGAAGGCGCCAGCAGCGTGAAGAACGGGTTGCTGATCAAGCAGTGAACGCAGCGCCGCCCACCACCGACCGACGGTCATTGCGCCGGGGCTACCCAGGCAGGGCCACATGCCGCTACAGTTCGCCCAAAGTGGGGCATGGTGCCCCGCAGCCCCGCGTGGGCACAGGAGGCGTGTCGCATGGTGTGGCTGGTTCTGGGGTTGGTTCTGTTTCTGGGTGTGCACACCGTGTCCATCGTCTCGCCCACCGGGCGCAACCAGCTCGCGCAGCGCATGGGCGAGCCCACGTTCAAGGGTTTGTACGCGCTGGTCGCGTTCGTGGGCCTGGGGCTCATCGTCTGGGGCTACGGGCTGGCGCGCGAAGCGCCGGTGCTGCTCTACGCCATGCCGGCCGGCTTTCGGCACCTGGCCGCGCTGCTGATGCTGCCGGTGTTCGTGCTGCTGTTCGCGGCCTACCTGCCCGGGCGCATCCGGAGCGTGACGAAACACCCCATGCTGCTGGCCGTGAAGCTGTGGGCCCTGGCCCACCTGCTGGCGCAGTCGGTCACCGGCGGCACGCTGGCCGACGTGCTGCTGTTTGGTGGTTTTCTGCTCTGGGCCGCGGCCGACCGCGTCTCGCTCAAACGCCGCGCCGCCGCCGGTCTGCTGCGCAGCCTGCCCCTGGGGCCGGCGCGGGCGCGCAACGATGCGATCGCGCTGGTGGGCGGGCTTGTGGTCTACGTTGTGTTCGTGTTGTGGCTGCACGCCTGGCTGTTCGGTGTGCGGCCGTTCGGCTGAGCCCGGGAACCCTGTGGCCCGACCCCGCACCAACCCCGGTTGACCCATCCATGGCCAGGGAGCCGACCATGACAACCCACCACCGCTTCGGCCTTTCGCTCGTCACCGCGCTCGCCGCCGCCGCAACGGGCCTGGCCGCGTCGGCCGCCCAGGCCCAGGCGGGTGGCGTCACCACCGAGGTGGTGGCGCGCGGTCTGCAGAACCCCTGGGGCCTGGCCTTCATCGGCGAAGGCCGCATGCTGGTGACTGAGCGGCCCGGGCGCATGCGCGTGGTGGCGCCCGATGGCACGCTCGGCGAGCCCTTGGCCGGCGTGCCCCAGGTGGACGTGGTGGGGCAGGGCGGTCTGCTCGACGTGACCACCGACCGCGACTTCGCGCGCAACCGCACCCTCTATTTCTGTTACGCCGAGCCCGCCGCCAGCGGCGGCGGCAACTCCACCGCGCTGGCCTCGGCCCGCCTGTCCAACGACACCACGCGGCTGGAAGATGTGAAGGTCCTGTTCAGCCAGAAGCCCAAGGTCAGCAGCCGCGCGCATTTCGGCTGCCGCATCGTGCAGGCCCGCGACGGCAACCTGTTCCTCACGCTGGGTGACCGCTTCAGCCGCATGGCCGACGCGCAGACCCTGGACAACCACCTCGGCAAGGTGGTGCGCATCAAACCCGACGGCAGCGTGCCGCCCGACAACCCCTTCGTGGGCCGCGCGGGCGCGCTGCCCGAGATCTGGAGCCTGGGCCACCGCAACTTGCAGGGTGCCGCGCTCGCCGCCGACGGGCGCCTGTGGACCGGCGAACACGGCCCGCAGGGCGGCGACGAGATCAACCGCCCCGAGGCCGGCAAGAACTACGGCTGGCCCCTCATCACCTACGGCGAGAACTACGGCGGCGGCCCCATCGGCGAAGGCCTCACCGCCAAACCCGGGCTGGAGCAGCCGCTGCACTACTGGGTGCCGTCCATCGCCCCGGCCGGCATGGCTTTCGTGCACAGCGATCGCTACGGCAAGGCCTGGCGCGGCAACCTGCTGGTGGGCTCGCTCAAGTTCCGCTACCTGGCGCGGCTGGAACTCGACGGCACCCGCGTGCGCCGCGAGGAAAAACTGCTGCCCACGCTGGGCCAGCGCGTGCGCGACGTGCGCCAGGGCCCGGACGGCTTCATCTACCTGCTGACCGACGAACGCAACGGCCAGCTGCTGCGCCTGCTGCCCGCGCGCTGAAAGGACCGCCATGCCCACCCCGCCAACCGCTGCCAACGCCCCCACCGCACGCGCAGCGCGCCCCTCGCCCGGCCTCGATCTGGAGCGCGCCGCCCTGGCCCGGCGCTACCAGGTGGTGCGCGAGCGCAGCCTGGCGCTGGTTGCGCCGCTTTCGCCCGAAGACTGCCAGGCCCAGTCCATGCCCGACGCCAGCCCCGCCAAATGGCACCTGGCGCACGTGACCTGGTTTTTCGAGACCTTCGTGCTGGAGCGCTTCGAGCCCGGCTTCCAGCCCTTTCACCCGGCCTTTCGCGCGCTCTACAACAGCTACTACAACGGCGTGGGCGAACCCTTTTCGCGGCCCCAGCGCGGCCTGCTGACCCGCCCCGACTTCGCCGAGGTGCTGCGCTGGCGCGCCGAGGTGGACCAGCGGGTGGCCCGGCTGCTGCGCCAGACCAGCCACCCCGAGGCCCTGGCGCTGATCGAGCTGGGTGTGCAGCACGAGCAGCAGCACCAGGAACTGCTGCTCACCGACATCAAGCACCTGCTCTCCATCAACCCGCTGCACCCGGTGTACCGGAGCGCCTGGCCGCTCAGCAGCGTGGCCAGCGTGCCGGCGCAGTGGGTGGAGCGCCCCGGGGGCCTGGTCGAGATCGGCCACGCCGGGCCGGGCTTTGCGTTCGACAACGAAAGCCCGCGCCACCCCGAGTGGCTGCAACCCCACGCGCTGATGAACCGGCCGGTGACCCACGGCGAGTGGCTGGCCTTCGTGCGGGACGGCGGCTACACCGACCCGCGCTGGTGGCTCGCCGCCGGCTGGGACTGGCTGCGCGCCGAAGGCCTGGCCGCGCCGCTCTACTGGACACTGCCGGCCGACAGCGCCGCGCTGCCCACGGTGTTCACCCTGCACGGCGACATGCCGCTGGACCCGCACACCCCGGTGACGCACATCAGCTACTACGAGGCCGACGCCTTCGCGCGCTGGGCCTCGGCCAGCCACGCCGAATGGGCCGGCGCGCGCCTGCCCAGCGAAGCCGAGTGGGAAGCCAGCGCCGCGGCCTTGCCCATGCAGGGCAACGGCCAGGACAGCGGCGCCCTGCACCCCATGCCCGCGCGCGCCGCCGCCGCGCCCGGCGCGCTGCTGCAGATGTTCGGCGACGTGTGGGAATGGACCAGCAGCAGCTACAGCGCCTACCCGGGCTACCAGCCGGCCAAAGGCGCGGTGGGCGAGTACAACGGCAAGTTCATGGTGAACCAGCTGGTGCTGCGTGGCGGCTCCTGCGCCACGCCACTGTCGCACCTGCGCGCGAGCTACCGCAACTTCTTTCCCGCCAGCGCCCGCTGGCAGTTCAGCGGCCTGCGCCTGGCGCGCAGTCTTTGACCCGTCGCCCCGGCCCGCCCCAGCGCGGCCCGGGATGTGTTCAACACCGGGCCCACGGGCCTGCAACCCCCAGGGCCTGCCATGCCGTCCACACCCTGTCTGCCCAGCTTTGTCCAGCTGCACCGCCCCGACGACGCCGCCGTGCGCGCCGAACTGGCGGCCGGGCTGGCGCTCACCCAGCCGCACATCGCCCCCAAGTTTTTGTACGACGCGCTGGGCTCGCGCCTGTTCGATGCCATCACCGAACTGGCCGAGTACTACCCCACGCGCACCGAGGCCGCCATCTTCGCGCAGCACGCGCCCGACATGGCCCAGGCCGTGCCCGCCGGCGCGGTGCTGATCGACCTGGGCGCGGGCAGCTGCGCCAAGGCCGAGCGCCTGTTTCCCGCGCTGCGACCCGCCGCCTACGTGGCCGTGGACATTTCGGTGGACTACCTGCGCGCCGCGCTCGACGCCCTGCAGCAGCGCCACCCGGCGCTGCCCATGCTGGGCCTGGGCATGGACTTCTCGGCGCGGCTCGCGCTCGGCCCGCAGGCGGCGGACTGGCTGGCCACGAGCGGCGCCGCGCGGCTGCCGCGCGCCGTGTTCTACCCCGGCTCCAGCATCGGCAACTTCTCGCCCACCGAGGCCCTGGCCCTGCTGCGCCAGGCCCACGCGGTGTGCGCCGCCGGTGGCGCGGGCGGGGGCCTGCTCATCGGCGTGGACCGCGTGAAGCCACGCGCCGTGCTCGAACCCGCCTACGACGACCCCCTGGGCGTGACCGCCGCCTTCAACCGCAACCTGCTGCTCAACGTCAACCGCCTGCTGGGCGCCGACTTCGCCCCCCAGGCCTGGCGGCACGTGGCGTTCTTCAACGCCGAGGCCTCGCGCATCGAGATGCACCTGGAGCCCACCCGCGCGCAGACCGTGCGCTGGCCCGGCGGTGAACGCCATTTCGCGGCCGGCGAGCGCCTGCACACCGAAAACTCCTACAAGTGGGAGCCCGCCGATTTCGAGGCGCTGCTGCACGAAGCGGGTTTCGGCGCTGTGCGCCACTGGAGCGACCCGCACGACTGGTTCAGCGTATTTTGGGCTCCGGTGTGAGACCGGCCCCTTCCCCCGCTGGGGGAAGGTTGGGATGG
>Ga0156085_1170_pt1 | contig 46044 bp, 42 predicted proteins | sample RifCSPlowO2_02_FD_107738 | JGI IMG/M metagenome (GOLD analysis project Ga0156085, IMG submission 107738) | Burkholderiales bacterium RIFCSPLOWO2_02_FULL_67_64 | reverse complement strand
GCCCGAGGGCAACCTCAAGGCCCAGGCCCTGGTGTCCGAGGTGTTCGAGCTGCGGCCGAGCTTCGAGTGGCGCGGCCTGGGCGAGGTGCCTTACAGCGCGCTCAAGATCCGCGAGGCCTTTGCCGCCTTCGACGCCGAGCGCCGCTTCGACCTGAGCTACACGCCGGTGGCCGACAACAAGGCCTGCGAGTGCGGCGCGATTCTGCGCGGCGTGAAAAAGCCGACCGACTGCAAGATCTTCGGCACCGTCTGCACGCCGGAAAACCCTGTCGGTTCCTGCATGGTGTCGAGCGAAGGCGCCTGCGCCGCGCACTACACCTACGGCCGTTTCCGCGATACACAGCCTGCCACCCCCTGCGCCGCTTCGCGGCTTCCCCCTCTCTCGCCTTCGGCGGGAGGGGGACGGCACCAGAGGCCCGGCGAAGCCGGTTCCTCGGTGCCTCTGGGTGGCGTTGTTTCATGCGTTGCGAGTGGCGCTCCGGGGGCCACGGAAAGCTGAAATGAAGAAAAACTACATCCGGCCGCTCGACATCAAACACGGCCGCATCGACATGAGCCACGGCGCGGGCGGCAAGGCCGCAGCGCAGCTGATCGAGGAACTGTTCCTCGCCGCTTTCGACAACGAGTTCCTGCGACAGGGCGACGACGGCGCGGTGCTGGCGCTGCCGGCCTTCGACCCGGCGCAAGGCCGCCTGGTGATGGCGACCGATGGCCACGTGATCTCGCCGCTGTTCTTCCCCGGTGGCGACATCGGTTGCCTCTCGGTGCACGGCACGGTGAACGACGTGGCGATGTCGGGCGCGAAGCCGCTGTATCTGAGCGCGAGCTTCATCATCGAAGAAGGCTTTCCGCTGATCGACCTGCAGCGCATCGTCAAGTCCATGGCCGCCGCGTCGCGCGAGGCCGGTGTGCCCGTGGTCACCGGCGACACCAAGGTGGTGGAGCAGGGCAAGGGCGACGGCGTGTTCATCAGCACCACCGGCGTCGGCGTGCTGCCGCCGGGCGTGTCGATCAGCGGGCGCAACGCGCGCCCGGGCGACGTGCTGCTGCTCTCGGGCAGCATCGGTGACCATGGCGTGGCCGTGCTGTCGCAGCGCGAGTCGCTGTCTTTCGAGACCACGATCGAGAGCGACACCGCCGCGCTGCACACCCTGGTGGCCGCCATGCTCGCGGCCGCCCCGGGCGCCGTGCGCGTGCTGCGCGATCCGACGCGCGGCGGCTTGGCGACCACGCTCAACGAGGTGGCGCGCCAGTCGGGCGTGGGCATGCTGCTGCAGGAGGCCGCGATTCCTGTGAAGCCGCAGGTGGACGCGGCCTGTGAGCTGCTGGGCCTGGACCCGCTCTATGTCGCCAACGAAGGCAAGCTGATCGCGGTGGTGGCGCCTGAGTTTGCGGATGTGGTGCTCGCTGCGATGCGCGCGCACCGGCTGGGGCAGGACGCCGCGCGCATCGGCGAAGTGACGGCCGACCCGCACCACTTTGTGCAGATGGCCACGCGCTTTGGCGGGCGGCGGGTAGTGGATTGGTTGAGCGGGGAGCAGTTACCGAGGATTTGTTGAAAGGCTTTGTTGACCCCCCGCGCCGCCTGCGGCGTCACCCCCCAGGGGGCGGCACCTGAGGCCCGGCAAAGCCGGTTCCTCGGTGCCCTGGGTTGGGATGCTGCACGCGCTCCGGGGTTGGCATGTTGGACGAGTGATTGTTTTCGCGGGGCCAAAAAAAAGAGACGAGGAGACAGGGCATGTCGAGTCAGGTGTTTCGAAAGACCGAAAGCGGCAAGGCCGAGATCGCCCGACGTCAGGCGGGGTTGTCGCCCGCCACGCGCACCGTGCTGATCATGGTCAATGGGAGCGATGCCGTGTCGGCCCTGGCGGCGCGTGGCCTGCCGCAGTTGCAGGGGCAGCTGGACACGTTGCTGGCGCTGGGGCTGATCGAGCCGGTGGTGGCGCGTGCTGCGCATGTGGCCTTGCCTTCACCACCGCCGACCGTCGCGTTGTCGCCCGTGGCAACTCCCGCGAGCGAGGCGTCGCTGGCTGCGCGGACACCGGCCGCCGCGCCCGCGCAAGAGGCGCCCACCAGCCTGAACCTCGATACGCTGCGCCGCAAGGCCCTGGCCCACCTGGGCAACCATTTCGGGCCCGACACGCCCCTCGTGGCGCAGGCTCTGCTGGGCGCGCGCAGTGTGACCGAGTTCAATGCGGCGCTGGACGGCATCGAGTCCAAACTCGCCATCTACATGGGGCGCAAGCAGGCCGCGCGCGAGCTGCAGGCGCTGCGCCCCGCCACCTGAAGACCCGATGAACCCGCTGCGCATCCTCCTGCTCTGCCACAGCTTCAACAGCCTCACCCAGCGGCTGTTCGCCGAGCTGCGCGCGGCGGGCCACACCCTGAGCGTGGAGCTCGACATCGCCGACAGCGTGACCGAAGAGGCCGTGGCCCTGTTCCGGCCCGACCTGGTGCTGGCCCCGTTCCTCAAGCGCCGCATCCCGGCCACCGTGTGGCAGCGCGTGACCTGCCTCGTGGTACACCCCGGCCCGCCGGGCGATCAGGGGCCGTCGGCGCTGGACTGGGCGGTCTGGCGCCGCGAGCCGCACTGGGGTGTGACGGTGCTGCAGGCCAACGGCGATTTCGACGCCGGCCCGGTCTGGGCGCACGCGGTGTTTCCCCTGCGCGAGGCCACCAAGGGCAGCCTGTACCGCCGCGAGGTCACGCAGGCCGCGCTGCAGGCCACGCTGGCCGCCGTGCAACGCTTTGCCAGTGGCGAGCGCGAGGCGCCCGCCTGGGCCGGATTGGCGCCGCTGGTGCGCTGGCAGCCGCTGCTGCGCCAGAACGAACGCGCGATCGATTGGGCCGAGGACAGCACCGCCACCGTGCTGGCCAAACTCCGCAGCGGCGACGGCCAACCCGGCGTGCTCGACGCGCTCTGGGGCCAGCCCTGTTACCTGGGCGATGCCCATCGGGCCAGCGAGGAAACCATGGCCGGGTTCGTCGACGCGGTACCCGGCGATCTGCTGGCCGTGCGCGACGGTGCGCTGCTGCGCCGCACCGTGGACGGCGGCGTCTGGATCGGCCAGGCGCGCCGCGCCGACCCGCCCGGCACACCGCCCGCGCAGGGCAGTTTCAAGCAGGTGGCGGCCGAGCTGTTTGCCAGCGAAGCGGCGGGTCTGCCGCAGCGCCCGGTGCCGCTGGAGCGGGCAGCCGACGAATGGGGCGAGCTGCGCTACACCGAACACGGCCCCGAGGGCGCGCGCGTGGGCTGCCTGTGCTTCGACTTCTACAACGGCGCCATGTCCACCGCGCGCTGCGAGCGCCTGCGCGCCGCGCTGCTGCAGGTGCGCGAGCGGCCCACCCAGGTGTTGCTGCTGATGGGCGGCGAGGGCTTCTTCAGCAACGGCATCGACCTCAACAGCATCGAGGCCGCGGCCCACCGCCCGGGCGACAGCGCAGCCGATGCCTCGTGGCGCAACATCCACGCCATGAACGACGTGGCGCTCGCGGTGCTGCAGACCACCGACCGGCTCACGGTCAGCGTGCTGCGCGGCAACGCGGGCGCGGGCGGCGCCTTCCTCGCGCTCGCGGCCGATCAGGTGTGGGCACACGGCAGCGTGGTGCTCAACCCGCACTACAAGAACATGGGCAACCTCTACGGCTCCGAGTACTGGACCTACCTGCTGCCGCGCCGCCTGGGCGAGGCCGGCGCGAAAGACCTGATGGCGCAGCGCCTGCCGCTGCTGGCCGCCGAAGCGCTGCAGATCGGCCTGATCGACCACAACGATGCGGGGCCGCGCGAGGGCTTCGAAACACGTTGTCTGGAACGCGCGCTGGCGCTGGCCGGCTCCTACAATCGATCCGAGCAGCTGGCGGCCAAACAGGCCCGGCGCGAGCTGGACGAAGCCCGCCGACCGCTGGCCCACTACCGCGAACAGGAACTGGCGCGCATGCACCGCAACTTCTACGGTTTCGATCCCAGCTACCACGTGGCGCGCCACCACTTCGTGCACAAGCAGCCGCACGCGTGGACCCCGAGGCACCTCGCGGTGCACCGGCCGTGACACCTCCCCTCCTTCCCGAAGCCCTGCCCACCGTGCTCGTGGTGGACGACGAGGTGCGTTCGCTGGACGCGCTGCGCCGCACGCTGGACGAGGATTTCACGGTGTTCACCGCCGGCAGCGCCGAGGAGGCGCGCGGCCTGCTGCAGCGCCAGCCGGTGAGCGTGATCCTGTGCGACCAGCGCATGCCCGGCATGACCGGCGTGGCCTTTCTGAAAGAGGTGCGCGAGCAGTGGCCGGAGACCGTGCGCATCGTGATCTCGGGCTATACCGACAGCGAAGACATCATCGCCGGCATCAACGAGGCCGGCATCTACCAGTACATCCTCAAGCCCTGGTCGCCCGACCACCTGCTGGACGCGGTGCGCAACGCGGTGGAGGCCCAGGCCCTGCAGCGCCAGACCAGCCGGCTCGACCTGGAGCTGCGCACCAGCACCCGCGTGCTGCGCCAGCGCACCGCCACACAGATGGCGCAGGCGCGCAGCAGTTTCGGGTTTGACCGCATCGTGCGCGCGCCGGGCAGTCCGCTGGACCTCGTCTGCGCCATGGCCGAACGCACCGCGCGCTACGACATCCCGGTGCTGGTGCTCGGCGAGTCGGGCACCGGCAAGGAGCTGCTGGCGCGCGCCATCCACTACGCCTCGCCGCGCCTGACCGGCCCCTTCGTGGTGGAGAACTGCGCCGCCATTCCCGACTCGCTGCTCGAATCCGAACTCTTCGGCCACAAGCGCGGCGCCTTCACCGGCGCCTATGAAGACCACCCCGGCCTGTTCCAGCGCGCCAACGGCGGCACGGTGTTTCTGGACGAGATCGGTGAGACCTCGCCGGCGTTCCAGGTGAAGTTGCTGCGCGTGTTGCAGGAGGGTGAGGTGCGGCCCGTGGGCGGCGCGCGCCCGGTGCCGGTGGACGTGCGCGTGATCGCCGCCACCCATCGCCAGCTGGAACAGCGCGTGCGCGACGGCCTGTTCCGCGAAGACCTGTACTACCGCATTGCCGGCATCACCATCACCGTGCCGCCCCTGCGCGAGCGCGTGGCCGACATCCCGCCCATCGCGCACCAGCTGGTGCTGGACGTGGCCGCCGAACTGGGGCACCCGGGCGCGACCCTGCCCGATGAAGCCCTGGCCTGCCTCGTGGCCTACCCCTGGCCGGGCAACATCCGCGAGCTGCGCAACGAGATCGCGCGCGCGCTCGCGCTGCACGACGGCACGCAGCTGGACGCCGCGGCCTTCTCCAGCCGCGTGCTGCAGGGCCGGGCGGCGGGTGGCGCCGACGACCTCACAGCCGCCATCCCGCAAAGCGGCACGCTGGGCGAACGGCTGGACGTGATCGAGGCCATGCTGTTGCGCGAAACCCTGCTGCGCCACCGCTGGAACAAGACGCGTGCGGCGCAGGAACTCGGCCTCTCGCGGGTGGGTCTCAGGTCCAAGATGCAACGCTTCGGACTGGACAAGCCGTGAGAACCGATCATCAGGCGCTCGCTGACGAGACGTTGGCTCGCTGGGGCCACGACCCACACGCACTGGTGCAGGTGTTGCGCGAGACACAGGCCTTGACCCACTGGTTGCCGCGCGCCTTGTTGACGCACATCGCGCAAGCCTTGCGCCTGCCGCTGGCCCAGGTCGAGGGCGTGGCCACGTTCTACCGCTTCTTCCACACCCGGCCCGTGGGTCGCCTGCGGGTGCTGTTCTCCGACAACATCACCGACCGTTTGCTCGGCAGCGAAGCCCTGTTGGATCGGCTCTGCGAGCGCCTGGGCGTGGCGCCGGGCCAGCCCGATGTCCAGGGCCGGTTCAGCGTGGACCGTTGCTCGTGCACCGGTCTGTGCGATCAGGGCCCGGCGCTGCTGATCAACCACCACCAGGTCATCACCCGCCTCGACGCCGCGCGGGTGGACGCGCTCGCCGCGCTCATGCTGGACGAGGTGCCGGTGGACGACTGGCCCGCCGACTGGTTCCGCGTGGACAACCCGGTGCACCGCGCCGGGCCACTGCTGAGCGGCCTGCCGGTGGACGCGCCGGCCTTGTCCACCGTGATCGCGCGCGAGCCACAGGCCCTGATCGACGAGTTGGCCCGCGCCGGCCTGCGAGGCCGCGGTGGCGCAGGGTTTCCGACCGCACGCAAGTGGCAGGCTTGCCGAGACGCTGACAGCGATACCAGCGGACCGCTGCGCTGCGTGGTCTGCAACGCCGACGAGGGCGAGCCTGGCACCTTCAAGGACCGTGCGCTGCTCAGCGAGCACGCCGACGCCGTGTTCGACGGCATGACCATCGCCGCTCGCGCCATCGGCGCGCAGCAGGGCTGGCTCTACCTGCGCGGCGAATACCGCTACCTGCTGCCGCAACTGCAGGCGGTGCTGGAGCGCCGCCGTGCCAGCGGCCTGCTGGGCGCCAACGCGGCCGGCCTGGCCGGATTTGATTTCGACATTGGCATCCACCTCGGCGCCGGGGCCTACATCTGCGGCGAGGAGTCGGCGCTGATCGAGTCGCTCGAAGGCAAGCGTGGCACGCCGCGCATCCGCCCGCCGTTTCCGGTGGAGCGCGGCTACCTCGGGCGCCCGACCGTGGTCAACAACGTCGAGACCTTCTGCGCCGTGGCCCACATCGCGCGGCGCGGCGGCGACTGGTGGGCCGGCATCGGCACCGCGTCGTCCACCGGCACCAAGATCCACTCGGTCTCGGGCGACTGCGAGCGCCCGGGCCTGTACGAATACCCGCTGGGCACACCGATCGCCCAGATCCTGACCGACTGCGGCGCCATGGACGCTCAGGCGGTGCAGGTGGGCGGTCCCTCGGGCGCCTGCGTGCCAGCGTCGGGTTTCCACCGGCGCATCGCTTTCGACGACGTGCCCAGCGCCGGCGCCTTCATGGTCTTCAACGGCACGCGCGACCTGTTCGAGGTGGCGCGCCACTTTGCCCGCTTCTTCGCGCACGAGAGCTGCGGCCTCTGCACGCCCTGCCGCGTGGGCACCGAGCTGGTGGTGCGGCGGCTGGACAAGCTCGCCCTCGCACGCGGCGCCGGTCGCGGTTCGGCCTTCGACCTGCAACGCCTGCACGAGCTCGACGCCCTGCTGCACAGTGGCACGCACTGCGGCCTGGGCAGCTCGGCCTGCAACCCGCTGCGCGACACGCTGGCCCACTTCGGAGAGGTCTACGCGTCGCGCACGACCACGCCGCAGTTCGAGCCCGAGTTCGATCTCGACGCCGAGCTTTCGGCGGCCCGGCGCGTGACCGGTCGCACCGACGCCGGCGCCCACCTGCACACGGAGCACAAGCCATGAGCAGTTTCAGCTTCGACGGCCAGCCCGTGCCCCTGCAGCCCGGTGACACCATCCTGCAGGCCGCGCAGCGCGCCGGCCACGAGGTGCCGCACCTGTGCTGGCACCCCGAGGTGTCGTCCAGCGCTTCCTGCCGGGTCTGCACGGTGCGGGTCGATGGCCGGCCCGCGGCCGCCTGCACCACCGCCGCTGCCGCGGGGCAGCGCGTGGACTGCCACACCGCCGACCTGCGCGCGCAGCGGCTGCACCTGCTGCAGATGCTCTTCGTCGAGGGCAATCACTTCTGCCCCGGTTGCGAAAAAAGCGGCCACTGCCTGCTGCAGCACCAGGCCGAACGCGCCGGCATGACCGACCTGCACTACGAGACCCTCAACCCCGAACGCCCGGTCGATGCCAGCCACCCCGACGTGCTGTTCGAGCCCAACCGCTGCATCCTCTGCCAGCTCTGCGTGCGCGCCAGCGACGAACTGGACGGCAAACAGGTCTTCGCCATCGGTGGCCACGGCATCGGCGCGCATCTGCTGATCGACAGCGCCAGCGGCCGGTTGGGCGACAGCGCGCTCTCGGTGGAGGACCGCGCCGCCCACATCTGCCCGGTCGGCGCTCTGTTGCCCAAGCGGGTCGGCTTTGCAGTGCCCATCGGTCGGCGGACCTTCGACGATGAGGAGACGCGCGGATGAACACGGACACCTCTGCCCCCCGCAAGCTGCGCGTGGCCACCGTCTCGCTGGCCGGCTGCTTCGGCTGCCACATGTCGTTCCTCGACATCGACGAGCGCCTGTTCGAGCTCATCGAGCACATCACATTCGACCGCTCGCCGCTGACCGACATCAAGACCGTGGGGCCGTGCGACATCGGCCTGATCGAAGGTGGGCTCTGCAACGCCGAGAACGTCGAGGTGCTGCGCGCCTTCCGGGCCAACTGCCGCGTGCTGGTGGCGGTGGGCGCTTGTGCCATCACCGGTGGCCTGCCGGCGCTGCGCAACCACCTCGACGTCGGGGACATGCTGCAGGCCGTGTACGGAACCGTGCCCGACGACCCCGAACTCCCGCTGCCGCTCAACAAGGTGCACCCCATCCACGAGGTGGTGCGCATCGACCACTCGCTGCCCGGCTGCCCGCCGCCGGCCGATGCCTTCTGGCAGCTGCTGCAGGACCTCATCGCCGGGCGAGAGCCCGCGCTGAACAAGGGCCTGATCCGCTATGACTGAAACCACCCGCCCGCTGGAAACCGCAGCCGACCCGCAGGGCCTGCGCCGCATCGTGATCGATCCGGTCTCGCGCGTGGAAGGCCACGGCAAGGTCACGCTGCTGCTCGGCGACGACAACCGCATCCAGCAGGTGCGCCTGCACATCGTCGAGTTCCGCGGCTTCGAGCAGTTCATTGTCGGCCGGCCCTACTGGGAGGTGCCGGTGATGGTGCAGCGCCTGTGCGGCATCTGCCCGGTGTCGCACCACCTGGCCGCCACCAAGGCGCTGGATCGCGTGGTCGGCGGCTGGCCGGTGCCCGAAGCCGCCGACAAGATTCGCCGGCTCATGCACCACGGCCAGATCGTGCAGAGCCACGCGCTGCACTTCTTCCACCTGTCGTCGCCCGACCTGCTGTTCGGCTTCGATGCCGCCGTCGCGCAGCGCAACATCGTCGGCGTGGCGATGGCGCACCCCGAGGCCGCGCGCCAGGGGGTGATGCTGCGCAAGTTCGGCCAGGAGGTGATCCGCATCACGGCGGGCAAGCGGGTGCACGGCACGGGCTCGGTGCCTGGCGGCATGAACCGCGCGGTGGACGCGGCCGAGCGCGACACCCTGCGCGCGCAGCTGCCCCAGGTGCTGGCCTGGGCCGAGGCCGCGGTGGATCTGGCCGAACGCCTGCACACCGGCTTGCCTCAAAACCTGGTCGGCTTTGCCGAGACCCCGGCGGCCATGATGTCGCTGGTCGGTCCCGGCGGCGCGATGGAGTTCTACGACGGCACGCTGCGCGTGCGCGAGGCCGACGGCCGCGTGGCGGTCGACGGCTTCGAAGACCAGCGCTACCGCGAGCTGATCGGCGAGAGCGTCAAGCCCTGGACCTACATGAAGTTCCCCTACCGACTGACGCTTGGACCCGACGCCGGCTGGTACCGCGTCGGTCCGCTGGCGCGGCTGCAGAACTGCGACTTCATTCCCACGCCCCGCGCCGAAGCGCGGCGCCAAGCCTTCGTCGCGGCGCACGGCGGCCGGCCGGTGCACTCGGTGCTGGCGACACACTGGGCGCGCATGATCGAGCTGCTGCACGGCGTGGAAGTGGTGGCCGATCTGCTGGACGACCCGGCCATCCTCGGCGGCCCGTTGCTCGCCACCGGTGAGCGCCAGCGCAGCGGCGTGGGCATCATCGAAGCGCCGCGCGGCACGCTGATCCACGAGTACGAAGTGGGCGACGACGACCTCGTCACGCGCTGCAACCTGATCGTCTCCACCACGCACAACAACCAGGCCATGAACGAAGCGGTGCGCTCGGTCGCGCTGCAGTATCTCGATGGCCAGACCATCACCGAGCCGCTGCTCAACCACATCGAGGTCGCCATCCGTGCCTACGACCCCTGCCTGTCGTGCGCCACGCACGCGCTGGGCCAGATGCCGCTGGCGGTGACGCTGCGCAACGCCCGCGGCGAGGTGCTCGACCACGTGCACCGCTCGTCCCGCGGCGACACCGTGCGCGGCACCCGGCCGCATTCGGCGGAGGCGGCTCAATGAGTTCCCAGGTGGCGCCGCTGCTGGTGTTCGGCTGGGGCAACCCGAGCCGGGGTGACGACGCGCTGGGACCGCTGCTGGTCGAACAACTCGCCGGGTTGGCGCAGATGTCATCGGGACGGCTTGAATGCCTCACCGACTTCCAGCTGCAGGTCGAACACGCGCTCGATCTGGTGGGCCGCGAACGGGTGCTGTTCGTGGACGCCGGTGTCGATTTGCAGACCCCGTTCGCAGTGAGTACCGTGAAGCCCGCACCGAATGCTGGCTTCACCACCCACGCACTCGCGCCCGAGGCGCTGCTGCAGGTCTACAGCGATCTGGAGCGCGCCGAGCCGCCGCCCTGCACGCTGCTCGCCATCCGCGCCCAGCGCTTCGAACTCGGTGAAGCGCCGGGCGAACAGGCCCTGGCCGATCTGGCCTTGGCCCTGGTCTGGGCGATGGCATGGGCTGGGCTCACCGAGGAGATGCTGACATGAAACAACCCCCACGCTCACTTTGTTCGCTGCCCCCCGAGGGGGCGCTCAGTGGCTTCGGGCGGCCGGGCGCCACTGACATGAACGTGCTCTGGCTTCAAAGCGGCGGTTGCGGCGGCTGCAGCATGTCGCTGCTGTGCGCCGACACCACCGATTTCCAGGGCCACCTGCGCGACGGTGGCGTCAACCTGCTGTGGCACCCCTCGCTGTCGATGGCGAGCGGCGAGGAGGTGATCGCGCTGCTGCACTCGGTGCTGAGCGGCGGCACCCGGCTCGATGCGCTGTGCGTCGAAGGCTCCTTGCTGCGCGGTCCGAACGGCACGGGTCGCTTCCATATGCTGGCCGGCACCGGTCTGCCCATGATCCACTGGGTGCGCGAACTCGCGGCGAAGGCGCACCACGTGCTGGCCGTGGGCAGCTGCGCCGCCTGGGGCGGCATCACGGCGGGCGGCGACAACCCCACCGACGCCTGCGGCCTGCAGTACGAGGACGACCGCATCGGGGGCCTGCTCGGCGCGGACTTTCGCTCAACCAGCGGCCTGCCGGTGATCAACATCGCCGGCTGTCCGACGCACCCGAGCTGGGTGATCGACACGCTCATGGCGCTGGCCGCCGACGGCTTCGCGGCCGACGACCTCGACCCGCTGAACCGCCCGCGTTTTTACGCCGACCAGCTGGTGCACCACGGCTGCACGCGCAACGAGTACTACGAGTTCAAGGCCAGCGCCGAGAAGCCGTCCGACCTCGGCTGCATGATGGAGCACATGGGCTGCAAGGGCACGCAGGTGCACGCTGACTGCAACATCCGTCCCTGGAACGGCGAGGGCAGCTGCACGCGCGGTGGCTACGCCTGTATCGCCTGCACCGAGCCGGGTTTCCAGGAGCCGGGCCATCCGTTCCACGAAACACCCAAACTCGCCGGCATCCCCATCGGCCTGCCGACCGACATGCCCAAGGCCTGGTTTGTGGCGTTGGCATCGCTCTCCAAGAGTGCCACGCCCAAGCGGGTGAAGAACAATGCGGTGGCGGACCATCTCGTTGTCAAACCCGCAGTCCGCAAGACACGCTTAAAGTGAGCCACCGATGAGCCGTCTTTTGGTAGGACCCTTCAACCGCGTCGAAGGCGATCTTGAAGTCTCGCTCGACATCGCCGACGGCCGCGTGACCTCGGCCCAGGTCAACGCCACCATGTACCGCGGCTTCGAGCAGATCCTGCAGGGCAAGGCGCCGCACGACGCGCTGGTCTATGTGCCGCGCATCTGCGGCATCTGCTCGGTCTCGCAGTCGGTGGCCTCGGCGCGTGCGCTGGCCGATCTAGGTGGCATCGCGATGCCAGCCAACGGCCAGCACGCCACCAACCTGATCCTGGCGACCGAAAACCTGGCCGACCACCTGACGCACTTCTATTTGTTCTTCATGCCGGACTTCGCCCGCCCGGTCTACGCCGCCCACCCCTGGCACGCCGAAGCGGTGCGCCGCTTCGCGCCCGACCACGGCGAGCAGGTGCGCGCGGCCACGGCGGCGCGCCAGCGCTGGCTCACGCTGCTGGGCACGCTGGGTGGCAAGTGGCCGCACACGCAATCGGTCGAACCGGGGGGCTCCACCCGCGCCATCGACGCGGCCGAGCGCGTGCGCCTGCTGGCCAAGGTGCGCGAGTTCCGCGGCTTCCTGGAGCACCAGCTGTTCGCGGCGCCGCTCGAAGCCGTGGCCGCGCTGGACAGCGAAGCCGCGCTCTGGGACTGGCACGCGCAAGACCCGCTGGGCGGCGACCTGCGCTTCTTCCTCACCCTGGTGCGCGACCTGCAGCTGGGCACGCTCGGCCCCGGCCCGGGTCGCTACCTGAGCTATGGCGCCTACGCCCAGCCCGGGGGCGGCTGGGCCTTGCCCGGTGGGGTGTGGCGCACGCAGACCGGCGCCGTCGAAGTGCTGAACCCGCGCGCCATCACCGAGGACGCCACCCACGCCTGGCTGGCCCACGCGCGCGAGCCGCTGCACCCGCTGCACGGCATCATCCGGCCCGAACCCGACAAGCCGGGGGCCTACACCTGGAACAAGGCGCCGCGCCTGGGAGGCGATGTGGTCGAAACCGGCGCCATCGCGCGCCAGCTCACCAGCGGCATGCCCTTGGTGCGCGATGCGGTGGCGCGCCACGGTGGCACGGTCTACACGCGCGTGCTGGCGCGGCTGATCGAGCTCGCGCGTGTGGTGCCGATGATGGAAGACTGGCTGCAGGCGATCCGGCCGACCGAGGCTTTTTGTGTGCCGACGGCGCTGTCCGATGAGGGAAGTGGCGTGGGCCTGAGCGAGGCCGCGCGCGGCAGCCTGGGCCACTGGCTGGTGGTGCGGCGCGGGCGCATCGCCAACTACCAGATCGTCGCACCCACGAGCTGGAATTTCTCCCCGCGCGACGCCGCCGGCACCCCCGGTGCGCTGGAGCAGGCGCTGGTGGATGCGCCGGTGCGCGCCGGTGAGCAGACGCCGGTCGCGGTGCAGCACATCGTGCGCTCCTTCGACCCCTGCATGGTCTGCACGGTGCACTGATATGAACACCCCCCTGCGCCGCTTCGCGTCTTCCCCCCTCTCTGGCGCGCCTTCGGCGCTGGGAGGGGGGACCACACCTGCGCCCCGGCGAAGCCGGTTGCGCGGTATGTCTGGAAGGGGCACGCGCTCCGGTTGTGGCTCCCGGTCATGAGCAAGCCCCGTTCTCCCAGTCCTTTGCCCACCGTCCCCATGGAAGGCGTGGACGAGTCCACCTGGCTGGACGTGATCCAGAAGATGGACGAGGTCTACACGCGGCTGATCGACGACGAGGTCGAGCTGGAGAAGAAGAACACCGAGCTGGAGCAGTCGCAGCAGTTCATCTTCAGCGTGCTGACCTCCATGTCGGACGTGCTGGTGGTCTGCGACGAGGGCGGCCTGATCGAGCAGGCCAACGCCGCGCTGTGTGAGCTGGTGGGCCGCTCCGAGGAACAGTTGTGGGGCACGCGGCTGTACGAGCTGCTGGCCGATGACGCCAGCGTGGACGCGGCGCGCGCGGCGATGGAGAAGGCCGACGCGCCGCGCGCGGGCGAGGCGATCGAGCTCAACCTGCTCGATCAGCAGGGCCAGGCGATCTCGGTGGACGCCAACTGCACGCCGCGCATCGGCGGCAACGGCCGGCGCGTGGGCACCGTGTGGGTGGGCCGGCCCACGGCCGAGCTCAAGCGCGCGTACCACGAGATGCGCGCCGCGCACGAGGCCCTGAAGCGCACCCAGCAGCAACTGCTGCATTCGGAAAAAATGGCCTCGCTCGGCCAGCTGGTGGCCGGCGTGGCGCACGAGCTCAACAACCCGATCAGCTTCGTGCTGGGCAACGTGCACGCGCTGCGCAAGTACTGCGACCGCCTGCAGACCTACATGGCCGCGCTGCACGCGCACGAACCCGAGCCGGTGCTGCTGGCACTTCGGAAGAAGCTGCGCATCGAGCACCTGCTGGGCGACCTGCCCTCGCTGATCGAAGGTACGCTCGAAGGCGCACAGCGCACCGCCGATATCGTGCACGGCCTCAAGCGCTTCTCGGCCATGGACTCCGAAGAGCGCGTGCCGGTGAACCTGGTCGAGGTGATCGAGCGCGCCATCCACTGGGTGCAGAAAGGCCGGCCGACGCCGGTGGACGTGCGCTGGCAGGCGGGCGCGCCCTGTACCGTGATGGGCAGCGCGGGCCAGTTGCAGCAGGTGATGATGAACCTGCTGCAGAACGCGTTCGATGCCGTGGGCAGTGCCGGGGTGGTCTCGCCTTGCGTGTGGGTGAGCCTGGCCTGCGATGGGGACGCGGTGCGCGTGAGCGTGCGCGACAACGGACCGGGCATTCCGCCCGAACACCTGCTGCGCATCTTCGACCCCTTCTTCACCACCAAGCCGGTGGGCAAGGGCACGGGCCTGGGCCTGTCCATCAGCTACGGCATCGTCGAGCAGCACGGCGGGCGCCTGAGCGCGCGCAACGCCGAGGGCGGTGGGGCCGAGTTCGTGCTGGAGCTGCCCAAGCCGCAGTGACGCAGAATTGAGACTGCCGATCCATCACCGGAGCGCGTGCGTTGCGCCCAGCACACGCCGAAGATCCGGCTTCGCCGGTCCAAGGGCGTGGTCCCCCTGTGGGGGGAAATCGCGCAGCGGCGCAGGGGGGTGATCCTCCCGGCGGCGACAATCCACCGCATGGAATTGCTGCTCGTTTCTATTGCTTCGCTGTTCGCCGGTTTTGTTGACTCGATCGTCGGCGGCGGTGGCCTGATCCTCGTCCCGGCGCTGTTCGCGGTGTTTCCCAACACCCACCCGGCCACGCTGTTCGGCGTCAACAAGGGCGCGTCGATCTGGGGCACGGGAGTGGCCACGATCCAGTACGCGCAGCGGGTGCAGATGCCCTGGCGCGCGCTGTGGCCCGCCGCGCTGGTGTGTTTCGCGGGCTCCATGCTGGGCGCCTGGACGGTAACGGTGATCTCGCCCGACTTCCTGCGCCGGGCGCTGCCGCTGGTGCTGCTGGGTGTGCTGGTTTACACCCTGGCCCGCAAGGACCTGGGCCGCCACCACACGCCGCACTTCACCGGCCGCCAGGAGGCTCTTGCCGCGGCCACACTGGGTGCCACCATCGGTTTTTACGACGGCTTCTTCGGCCCCGGCACCGGCAGCTTCTTCGTCTTCCTGTTCGTGCGCTGGCTGGGCTACGACTTCCTGCACGCCAGCGCCAGCGCCAAGCTGCTCAACACCACCTCCAACCTGGCGGCGCTGATCCTGTTTGCGGCCAAGGGCCACGTCTGGTGGCACTTTGCGCTGGTGATGGCCGTGGCCAACGTGGTGGGCAGCCTGCTCGGCACGCGGCTGGCGCTCAAGCACGGCAGCGGCTTCGTGCGAGCGGCCTTCATCGTGGTGGTGACGGCGCTGATCCTGAAGACCGGCTACGACGCCTGGGCACGGTAGGCCCACCCCTGCGCCGCTGCGCGGCTTCCCCTCAAGGGGACGATGCGAGTGGCCCGGCGGAGCCGGTTCCACCGCATCCTGGGGTCAGGCCCGCACGCCTCGGACGGCATGGCGCGCAAAAGGCGTGGTGTTTTTTCAGACCTGCTGGCAGAGCATGTGGGGCTGCTCCCAGCCCGAACCGTAGCGCGGCCAGTCGACCAGCACGCCTTCATCGGTCTGGGCCATGACGCGGCCGTCCAGGCGGTCGATGCTGCCTTTGTTGAAGCGGTTGACGCGGGCTCCGGTGGTAAACCGGGGCGTTTTGGTGTCGAACAGGGATTTGAGGAAATTCAGCATGGCATTTCTCGCTCAGTAAGCACCAGAACTGTTGTGCCCACAGTGGGCTTGGTCCCAACGGCGCTGCATGTCTTCCAGCTGGGTGAGGCTGGTTGCCGTGCTGAGGTAAGTCTCCAACTCGTCGGGCGTGCCGACGGTGGCGCGGTTGAAAAAGTCGCGGATAGTGCGGGTCACGCGGGACCACAGGGATTCGGTGTTGGTGTTCATGATGTTTCTCTCTGTATTGGACTAGGGTTTACCCTAATCATAAAGATCTTCACCATGAAAGCCAATGTCATAAGTCATGCTAATTGAGCATCGGGTGCTACTCCCCGAGGCATGAAGGGGGGCGAGGGCTGCGTGGCCACCGGCGTTGTTCAAGCAGGCCATTCCGGGTGCCGCCTCTGAACACAGGTAGACTGAGTCCAAAAGTTCTCAAAGGAGGTTCCCCTTGTTGTTCAAACACCGACTGCCACTCGCCCTGTGCCTGAGCCTGACGCTGTGGGCTGCGGGCTGCCAACCCCAACCCACCACGGAGCCCACGATGACACCGGATGTCCCATCGAGTCCCGGCGCAGGCAAGAACGACAAGTCCGCGCAACAGCACCTCTACCGCCTCAACCCCACGCCCCGGCAGGGCTACGAGATCGTGCTGACCATCCAGGACGCACCGGGGCCGTTCAAGAAGATGGGCTGGAGCGCGCTGTACCAGGCCAAGGGCTGCAACTACGTCGTCAACGAATTTGCCGGCGTGCGGGGGGAGCCCAAGCACACCGTAAAGCTGCCCTTCACCGAGCGGCCCGACGGCAGCTATGCCGCCACCGTCTACCTCGACGCCATGCTTGACGAGGACTATTACGGCAATGGGGTGTGCCGATGGACACTGACGAGCGTGGGGCCTTGGGTCATGGCAACTGGATCACCCGCAGAAACTTTGTTTGACACCGATCTGTCTTCCGAACAGTTGTTGGCAGAGCAGCCAGTGCAATTGTTTTATTGGAAAGGCTACTACCCCCAAAGCAAGGTCGATGGATTCAAGACCTGGGGCAACAGCAAGCGGGAGAAGTTTGCATTGGAGGCCCGCGATAACCTCTTCTCCATGACGCTGATGCCGAAAAAGGTGCAGCCATGAGCATGAGTAGCCAAGACTATGCCGACTTGGCATTGGACTCGTACGCTAGCCGAGCAGTAACGCGCAGTGGCGAAAAGCCCGAGACGATAGGTGGCCACAAATACAAGATTCTCGAGCACCAAGACAACCCGCGCACCGGCTACCAGGGCACCATCTACCAGCGGGTGGACACCAACGAAATCATCGTCGCCCACCGGGGCACCGAGTTCGACCGCGAAGCCCTGAAAGACGGGTTGCTGGCCGACGGCGGCATGGTGCTCAGTCGCTCCAATCTGCAGGCCTCCGATGCAATCGAGCTGACCCGAAAAGCACTGCAGCTCGCGCAAGAAAAAGCGGCTGGAGAAGGTGGCACCGCGCCCCCCGTCACCGTCACCGGCCACTCCTTGGGCGGCACGCTGGCCCAGGTGACGGCGCACCACTTCGACCTGCGCGGAGAGACCTTCAACGCCTACGGCGCCACCAGCCTGGGCCTGCGCATCCCGGCCGGGGGCCACTCGGTCACCAACCACGTCATGGCCGGCGACCTGGTCAGCGCCGCCAGCGCCCACTACGGCCAGGTCAAGGTTCACGCCACGGCCCAGGAAATCCAGACCCTGGGCGCCCATGGCTACGACAACAAGACCCACTGGAGCGATCCCCTGCGTGGCCGCAGCCCCGTCCACCTGGCGACGGGATTCACACCGCCCACCACCACGGCCGCCGCCATCGCCATGGGCGACAGCCACAAGATGCACCACTTCACCAGCGTGGATGCCCACGGCCGGCCCGACCGCTCGGTGTTGGAGGACCCGGCCACCGTGCAACGCGCGCAGGACAACACCACGCGCATCGGCGAGTACCGGCGCGACGTGCAGGGCATGCGCGGCGTCATCACCGCCGTCGGTCGAGGGCCCGTGGGCAATGCCCTGGATGCCGTGGACGCCCTGCGTGGCCCACTGCCTGCGGGTGAGCCCGCTCGGCGCGAGCGCGAAACAGATGCGCTGTCGGTGCAGTCACCTGCGTCCCGACCGCAGGTCGCCGGGCCGGAGCTCTCGCGCGTCTCCCAGGCCTTGCTGAGCGACAGTCAGCGCGAGGTGCGCCAACTCGCCGCCACCCACCACCTGCCCTGGGACCGGGGCCTGGACAACACGGTGTGCTCGCTGGCCTGCTGCGCGCGGGAAAACGGCCTGAGCGGCATCAACCTGCTGCGGGTGAACAACGGCCAGATCCGGTTTGGCCAGCACGAGCACGGCCTGCTCAAGGACGGCGTGCTCGACGCCCGGCAGGCGGCCAACACGCCGGCCGCCGAATCGCTGTCGCGGCTGGCCACGCTGGACCAGCAGGCCAGCCTGGAGCCCCGCAACGGGATGCAGGCGGGTTGGTCGCAGACGCCTGTGCACGAACCGCAGCTGCGCGCGATGTGAGCCTGCCCTAAGGCAACGCTGAACAAGTCCTACGTGGCGCGGGCATCCCGCTCTCGGGCGGTCTGCGGCGTTGCAAAGCCTCGCCGGGCCGCCCGGCCCGTCTGCGTTTTGCGCCTTGCAGCCCATCCCGACAGCAGGCGCCCGCATCCACGGGGACTTGTTCAGCGTTGCCCTAACGCGGGCAAGGGCCGGAGGGGTCCTTGCATCGTGTGGGGCCGCAGGAGGCGCTGCGTCAGGGTCGACGCACCGAGCCTACGGTCGGTGCGGGCGGATGTTCGGTCGCTGCGGCGACGCCTGATTCGCGTTCCGGGCCAGGGTCGCCGGCGTGGCATGCACGGGCGTCGGGGATCCTGGACCGCTGGCCGTTGACGGATGGCCCACAGGGGCTGCCGCGGTCGCCATGGACCCGGCCGGTGCCTGGGCCGGGGCCCTCGCAACACCGGTTCCTCCGTGCACGCCCAGATGCCCGCCGCTGCCCAGCGCCGGATCGCGGATCACCGCATCTTCAATGCTGTCCGCCGACGAAACCCGGTTGGTCCCGCTTCGGCCGCCGGATGTGCCGCCACGGAATTCGTTCGTGCTTTGCCGTTGATGCAGCCCCGCCAGCGTCATGTGGTCCGAGGACTGGTTTGCCAGACCCCGCAAGCCCTGGCCCAGCATGGCCCCCGAACGGGCAGCACCGCCGGACTCGGCGTCTGGCCCCGCCAGGTTTCTGGAGCGCGCAAGCAGTTCCTGGTTGTTGAGGGCGGCAAAGTTGCCCTGGCCTGCGGCCTCGTTGTGGCTGCCACGGCTTCCGGGTGCGCCAGCCGGGGTGCCGTTCCCCAGGGCCGGTTGCCCGCCCGGCATGCCACCGAGCGCGCCCATCAGCCCCGCGCCTTGCGAGGTCTGCGCCGCCATGGCGCTGCCGCCGCCCATGGCACCCGCCATCGCGCCCGCCGCGAACGATGCCCCCGAGTTGAAGAACTGCATGATCAGCGGCGGGATCAGCATCACCAGCATGCTGGACAACACGCCCATGGCGCTCATGCGCAAGGCGCTGTTCGCCATATCGATCGACCCCGCGTCGCCCAGGGCGCCGTTGATGTAGAACGCCGCCAGCACCGACCCGCCGTAGAACATCGTCATCTTCAGCAGCACACCCGACAGCAGCGCCAGCACCGCCAGCGACACCATCGTGCCCAGCAAGAACTTCGCCCACGACCAGAACATGCTCGCCGTCTGCTGAAACAGCAGGAAGAAGATGAACAGCGGCGACAGCATCACGGCCAGCGTGATCGAGATTTCCGCCATCATCGCCAGCACCGAGACCAGCATGGCCGGCCCGCTCTGGCCGATCATCCCGGACAAGGACGTCAGCACATTGCCATTGGCGCCCACCTGCTGACCACCCACCAGGCTGTTCACCAGCACGTTGAACACCTGCGCCAGGGCCAGGTTGAAGTCGATGATCTGGTAGACGTCGTTCCCTTCGCCCACGATGGCCGCCGTGATCAACCCCTGGATATCGAGCACGGTGTCGGCGATCACAGGCGATTTGGTGGACAACAGGGTCACCAGCGACAGGATGAACACCATCTTGCCCGTCTTGAAAGCCAGTGCCAGGACGGGCTGGCGATTCGTGCCGGAAATCAGCGTGAATCCCTGGACCATCACCCAGACCGTCATGATGGCCGTTGACAGATACGCCAGGGCCGTACCCAGCCGGGACGCGACCAGCTCGCGGTAGGTGCCGATCAACATGTCGTCGATCAGGTACTCGCGGATGCTGCACATGAACACCGCGTCGTCGATCATCTTGACGTACTTGGGGTCCAGCAGGCCCAGCGCCGCCAGCAAAAAACCCGGAACAGCGGCATCGCCACAAGTCATGGAATCACCTCACCTGATGTTGTTTTGAATGAGAACCCGGTGGAAGCGGCCGGGCCGGCATGCTCTCCCACAGGGCGGGAGGTGCAAAGCGGGCCGAACCCTCACCAGCTTTTGGGGGGCTTGACGAAGGGCACCGCCCCGAAACTGACCGCGGCATTGGGCGGGCGGGTATCGGTGGCCCGGCGCGCCTCGGCCATCTGCATCTCGTACATCTTCTCGCGCTGCTGGTAGCCGTCGCGCAGGGCCTCGAGCTGCATGGCGTCGTTCTGCATGTGGGCCTGCAGGCCCTGCAGTTCGAACTCGTAGCGCTGGAGCACACCAGCTTCGTCCTTGGCATCTTTGGCATCGGAGATCAGCTTCTTGATCTCGGTGCGCCGTGCGTCGATCTTGACGAGGATGGCCTCGGTCTGTTCCAGGGTCTTGAGGCGCAGGTTGCGCAGGCCCAGGCAGGCGTTGTGGTGGTTGGCGTTGAGCTTCGGGTCGCCGCAGTCGGCGACGGTGCCGATGTACTTGGTGGGGTCGGTGGGTGCCTTGGTCTCGAACTTTTCACTCAGAATCGCCTGTTTGTCGAACTCGGAAAGCTTCTTGTCGCCGATGGATGCGACCTTGTTGATCTTGATGAGCTCCTTCTTGACCGCATCGTCATAGACGGCCCACTGTGCCGATGCCGATGAAGTCATCACCAGCGCCAAAAGGGGCAGCAGAGTTTTCAACATGAGGTTCTCCTTCAAACAAAGAGCCGCGTCTCTGAACTGGCGCGGTTGTCCCAATATGCGGAAGTGATGACGGCAACCGTGTCACCTTGCTGCACATGAAAGCTAACGTCGAGCAACTCCGAGCCGGCTTGCCAGCGCAAGAGACCGCCGCTGGAGGCGGTGTTTCCGCTATATGGCGCAAACCCCACCAACGCGATCACATCCTCCTTCAGCATGCCCGGCTCCAGCTTGTCAAAGGCCTCGCGCAGATTGCTCGAAGACCCTCCGTCGTCGCCCCCACTGCCCCCGCCGCAGGCGCTCAGGGCCAGTGCCGCTGCGCCGGCGAGCGCCAGGCGCGCCCATTGCCGCCGGTGGATGGGATGGTGGTGGGGTGTCCGGGTGGTTGGGTGATCCATGGTGAGTCCTCCTGAAGTTGTGTGGATGGGTGGTGATGTTCGAGAAAGAGCAGGGTGCCGACGCGCGCCATCACCGGCGTGCGCATCTGGGTTTCTGGACGGGTATGGGCGGGGAGGGCGCCATGTGCTGAAGATCAGCGCCAAGGGGCGCCGTGGGGCGATCCGCGTCGCCCGCTGTCCGTGCGACGGGGCGGCCGCAGCCCCATGGGCCCGCAGCGTGCGCCACTGGGCCGAGCGCCCGCAGACCCGCGCCCATGCTTGGTCGTTTCATTGTTTTCCTCCCTGCAACCCTGCATCGAAACCGTCGTGCAGCGGCTGTGCGACGTCGTGGCGACGCCGGGCAGGATCGTATCCCAGCCGATGACGAGATCGGCGAAGAGAATACTTTTTGTTGCTATTTTGAGCCGGAAGCGGGCACCGGGCCGCCACCCACACCCCGCGCGCCTGGCGAGAGGGCCGTTATGGGGCCGTGGCGGCGGATGCCAGTGGCGCAGGCGGCCACGGCATTGCGCTGGCCTTGAGCGGCGTGCCGATGGGGGCGCTGGCCTCGCCGCGTTGCACCGCCGCCAGATCCTGCGGGTTGGGGTACTGGTCGAGCAGCAGGTAGTCGAACACGCGCCGCGCGATGGGGGCGGCGTGGGCGGCGCCGAAACCGGCGTTCTCCACCACCGCGGCGATCGCCACGCGGGGGTTGTCCACCGGGGCGAAGGCGATGTAGAGCGCGTGGTCGCGCTGGTGTTCTTCGAGCTTGCGCGCGTCGTAGCGGTCTTTCTGCCCGATGGTCACGGCCTGGGCGGTGCCGGTCTTGCCGCCGCTGGCGTAGCCGGCGCCGGCGAACACGCGCGTGGAGGTGCCTTCGATGGTCACTCCCTGCATGGCGCGCAGCACGGTGCGCACGTTCTCGGGCTTGTAGCCCAGGTTGACGGTCTCCTGGGCCGGCAGCAGGCTGCGCTCGCGCGTCAACACGTTTTCGATCGCCAGCGCCACGTGGGGCGTGTGCTTGGTCCCCCCGTTGGCCAGGGTGGCCATGGCGTGGGCGAGCTGCAGCATGGTGAAGTTGTTGTAGCCCTGGCCGATGCCCAGCGAGATGGTTTCGCCCGCGTACCAGCGCTGGTGTTCTGGCCGCTTGTAGTTGCTGCGTTTCCAGGCCTGGCTGGGCAGCACGCCGCGCACTTCGCCGCGCAGGTCCAGCCCGGTGATCTGGCCAAAACCCAGCGGCTGCATGAAGTCGTGCATGGCGTCCACGCCCATCTCGTTGGCCAGCGAGTAGTAGTAGACGTTGCTGGACTTGACGATGCTGCGGTACATGTCCACCGCGCCCAGGCCGCCGTCGCCGTGGCTGCGGAAGCGGTGGTTGCCGAACATCCAGTAGCCCGGGTCGTTGACCACGGTTTCGGCGCTGCGCTTGCCGGTTTCCAGCGCGGCCAGCGCCATGAAGGGCTTGTAGGTCGAGCCCGGCGGGTAGGTGCCCCGCAGCGCGCGGTTGAGCAGGGGCTTTTCCAGCGACTCGTTGAGCAGCTTCCAGTTGTCGGTGTCGATGCCTTCGACGAACAGGTTGGGGTCGAAAGTGGGTTTGCTCACGAAGGCGAGCACCTCGCCATTGCGCGGATCGATCGCGACCAGCGCGCCCCGGCGCTCGCCGAACATGTCCTCGACCAGTTTCTGCAGTTGGATGTCGATCGACAGCACCAGGGTGTTGCCCGGAGTGGCGGGGATGTTGGCCAGCGAGCGCACGGCGCGCCCCCCGGCCGAGGTTTCCACGCGCTCGAAGCCCGTGACGCCGTGCAGCTCGCGCTCGTAGCTCTGCTCGGCGCCCAGCTTGCCGATGTGTTCGGTGCCGCGGTAGTTGGCCTGCTCTTCCTCGGGCCAGTCTTCGATGGACTCCTTTTCCCGCTGGTTGATGCGCCCGATGTAGCCGATCACGTGGCTGGCCACTTCGCCGTTCGGGTAGTGGCGCAGCAGCCTCGCACGCACCTCCACGCCGGGGAAGCGGTAGCGCTGCACCGTGAAACGGGCCACCTCCTCGTCGCTCAGCCGGGTGCGGATGGGCAGCGAGTCGAACCGCCGCGACTCTTCCAGCAGCTTGCGAAAGCGGCGCTTGTCGCGCGGCTGGATCTCCACCAGACCGGACAAGGCTTCGATGGTGGCATCCAGATCGTCCACCTGGGAAGGGGTGATCTCCAGGGTGTAGGCCGAGAAGTTGGTGGCGAGTACGCGGCCGTGGCGATCCACGATCTGGCCCCGGTTGGGCACCACCGGCAGCACCGCCGTGCGGTTGCTCTCGGCCTGGGCCAGCAGATCGTCGTGGCGCGTCACCTGCAGGTAGACCATGCGCGCGGCCACCAGCCCGAACGCGAACACCACCGCCAGCCCGGCCACCAGCACCCGGGTGCGGAACTGCGCCAGGTCGGCCTCGACGTTGCGGATCTCGGTCATGGGGATAAGCCCCCACGCTCCACCGCTGCGCGGGTCGCTGCCCCCCGAGGGGGCTGTTTGGCCTTGGGGCGGCCCGGCGGCAAAACGTGGTTGCGTAGCGCAGCGATGCAGGCAGCTCCACAGGCGATTGCCATCCGGCGCGAGGTGTTTTCAGGCCAGGATGCGGTGGAACCGGCTTTGCCGGGCCACACGCATCGCCCCCTTGAGGGGGTGACGCCGAAGGCGGCGCGGGGGTGTTCCATCTAGAGCGGTCGGTTGTCGTCGGGGTTCGGCGCGCGCCGCTGCGGCGCGAGCAACAGCACGCTGGCCACGGGCCAGAGCGCGGCTTCGATGAACGGGGCCAGGAAAACCGGCCAGCCCGGAAATGTGCCACCCGAAGCCATGCGCACCAGCAGCACCAGCACTTGCGCACAAAGGAAGAGCGGCAGCACCTGCACCGCCTGCGTCGGCACCCCGAACCACAGCAGGCGCCGGTGCATGAAGATGGCGAAATAGCCCATCACGGTGTAAGCCAGCGCGTGCTGGCCGAGCAGGGCGCCCTGGTGCACGTCCATGGCCAGGCCAAAGGCAAACGCCACGCCCACTCCGATGCGCAGGGGCTGGTGCACGCTCCAGAACACCAGGGCCACGACCAGCAGATCGGGCGTCCAGGCCGCACGCCCCCACAGGCCGATGTTCATCAGCATGTTGAGCATCAGGGCGCCGAGCAGGCTGAACCAGATGAAAGCCGGGTTGGCGGGCAGCAGCAGCTGCTGACCAGGGCGCATGATCATGGCGCTGCGCTCCTGCCGCCGGGCGAGTCGAGCGGCCCGCCGCGGCGCGGCCGGCCGGCCGGCTCCTGCGGGGGTGGCGCGGGCGGCAGCGTGTGCGCCAGCGGCGACAGCACCAGCACATGCAGCGTGCCTTGCGTGCGGGCCAGCGGCGTGCACACGACCCGGGCAAAGGACGATTCGGCGCGCTTTTCCACCCGTGCCACCCGCGCCACCGGCAGGCCCGGCGGGTACACCCCGTCCACGCCACTGGTGGTCAGCAGGTCGCCCGCCTCGATGTCGGCGCTGGCCAGGGTGTAGCGCAGCTCCAGGCCATCGCCATCGGACGAAGGCTGGCCGAACGCCACGTCACGCACGCTGGTGCGCGTGTTGAGCACCGGGATGGCCTGGTCCCGGTCGGTCAGCAGCGTGACCTCGGACAGCAGCGGGTAGACGCGCGTGACCTGGCCCAGCACGCCGCTTTCGTCGATCACCGGTGAGCCGGCCTCGATGCCATGGGTCTGGCCACGGTCGATCACGACCTTGCGCGAGTACGGGTCGGCCGCGTCGTACAGCACCTGGGCGCCGGTGGCCTGCGCGCTGAGGCGTTCGCGCATGGCCAGCAGCTCGCGCAGGCGCTGGTTTTCCAGCTGGAGCTGCTCCAGCTGCAACGCGTTGCCCGCCTGGGCCGCCAGCCGCTGGAGTGCTTCGCTTTCGTTTTGTTGCGCCCGGTGCAGGGACGTGAGATACCCCCCGGCCGTGCCCACCGCCTGCACCGGTTGCAGCACCAGCCACTGCACCGGGTAGAGAGCGGTCGCCATGGCCGCGCGCACCGGCGCCGCGAGCCGGAAGCGCAGGTCGGCCACCATCAGGAACAGCGCGACCGCGCTGAACACCATGAGCTTGGACATGGCCGACGGCCCCTGCTTGAAAAAGGGGGGCGGTGTGCGGTCCAGGGTGCCCAGTGGCATGTCGGGGAAGGCTCGCGGGTGGGGTGGTCAGGCCGGAAACCGGCGCTGGGGCTTATTCGCTGGTGAAGATGGTGCCCAGGCGCTCCATGCGCTCCAGGGCCATGCCGCAGCCACGCACCACGCAGGTCAGCGGCTCTTCGGCCACCAGCACCGGCAGACCGGTTTCTTCGGCCAGCAGGCGGTCCAGGTCGCGCAGCAGCGCGCCGCCGCCGGTCAGCATCATGCCGCGCTCGGCGATGTCGGCGCCCAGCTCGGGCGGCGTGTGCTCCAGCGCCATCTTGACGGCCGAGACGATGTTGTTCAGCGGGTCGGTCAGGGCTTCGAGGATCTCGTTGCTGGAGATGGTGAAGCTGCGCGGCACGCCCTCGGAGAGGTTGCGGCCCTTGACTTCCATCTCTTTCACTTCGGAGCCGGGGAAGGCCGAGCCGATGTTCTTCTTGATCGCTTCGGCGGTGGGCTCGCCGATCAGCATGCCGTAGTTGCGGCGGATGTAGGCAATGATGGCGTCGTCAAAACGGTCGCCGCCCACGCGCACGCTGCCCTTGTAGACCATGCCGCCCAGGCTGATGACGCCGACTTCGGTCGTGCCGCCGCCGATGTCCACCACCATGGAGCCCGAAGCGTCGGACACCGGCAGGCCGGCGCCGATGGCCGCGGCCATGGGTTCTTCGATCAGATAGACCTCGGAGGCGCCCGCGCCCAGGGCCGACTCGCGGATGGCGCGGCGCTCGACCTGGGTCGAGCCGCAGGGCACACAGATGATGATGCGCGGGCTTGGCTTGAACATCGAGCGCGGGTGCACCATCTTGATGAACTGCTTGAGCATCTGCTCGGTGACGGTGAAGTCCGCGATCACGCCGTCTTTCATCGGGCGGATCGCCTCGATGTTGCCGGGCACCTTGCCCAGCATGGCCTTGGCTTCGTGGCCGACCGCCTGAATGGTCTTCTTGCCCTGTGGGCCGCCTTCGTGGCGGATCGACACCACCGACGGCTCGTCAAGAACGATGCCCTTGCCTCGGACGTAAATCAGGGTGTTGGCGGTGCCGAGGTCAATGGCAAGGTCGGTCGAAAACTGCCGACGAAAGGCTTCAAACATGGTGCAAAAATCCTGTGGGGCATGGCCGCAGCTTCGTGCGGCCATCGCCTGGTTCTGAACGGGGAGGTCGGGTGTTAAGTCTTTGATTCAGCGACAAAAACCGTTTCGGAGCAGGAATTGCCGTTAAACCTTGGATAATACCGCATCCCCTGTGCATAACTGCGCGCATCCAGGGGCCAAATCTTCCTTTACACCCCGTTTCAGCGCACTTTGTTCGCTGTCGATGGGTTTCCTTTTTCTTACACCGGAACCGAGTCCAGCCATGTCCCTGACCCTGTCCGACATCGGGCGCATCGCCAACCTGGCGCGCCTGGAGCTGTCCGACCCGCAGAGCGAGCGCATGCTCAGCCAGCTCAACGGTTTTTTCGACATCGTCGAACAGATGAACGCGGTCGACACCACCGGCGTGGAGCCGCTGGCCCACCCCACGGCCGTGATCGACCACGTGAGCCTGCGCCTGCGCCCCGACGTGGCCAGCGAACCCAACAACCGCGAAGCCAACCAGAAGAGCGCGCCCGCCGTCGAGCGCGGTCTGTTCCTCGTGCCCAAGGTGATCGAATGAGCCAGCCCGATATCCATCAGATGGGCGTGGCCGAGCTGGCCGACGCTATTCGCCACAAGAAGACTTCCAGCGTCGAAGCCGCCCAGCACCTGCTGGCGCGCGCACAGCAGCACGCCGGCCTGGGCGCCTACCTCGCCTTCAACGAGGACTTGACCCTGGCCCAGGCCCGGGCCGCCGACGCCCGCGTGGCCGCTGGCGAGCGCGGGCCGCTGCTGGGCGTGCCGCTGGCGCACAAGGACATCTTTGTCACCCAGGGTTTCCCCACCACCGCTGGCTCCAGGATGCTGGCCGGCTACCAGAGCCCGTTCGATGCCACCGTGGTCGCCAACCTGGCCACCGCCGGCGCCGTGACCCTGGGCAAGCTCAACTGCGACGAGTTCGCCATGGGCTCGGGCAACGACAACTCGGCCTACGCGCCGGTGCACAACCCCTGGGACACGGCCCGCGTGCCCGGTGGCTCCTCCGGCGGCTCGGCCGCCGCCGTGGCCGCGCGCCTGGTGCCCGCCGCCACCGGCACCGACACCGGTGGCTCGATCCGCCAGCCCGCCAGCTTCACCGGCATCACCGGCATCAAGCCCACCTACGGCCGCTGCTCGCGCTACGGCATGGTGGCCTTCGCCTCCAGCCTCGACCAGGCCGGCCCGATGGCGCGCAGCGCCGCCGACTGCGCCACGCTGCTGACGGCCATGGCCGGCCCCGACATCGACCGCGACTCCACCAGCCTGGACCACCCGGCCGAGGACTACACGCGCCCGCTGGGGGCGCCGCGAGAGGGCGCTTCGGCCGCGATGCCGCTCAAGGGCCTGCGCATCGGCCTGCCCAAGGAGTTCTTTGGCGAAGGCTGCGCGCCCGACGTGCTGGCCGCCGTGCGCGCCGCGTTGGCCGAGTATGAAAAGCTGGGTGCCACGCTGGTGGACATTTCGCTGCCGCGCACCGAGCTCTCCATCCCGGTCTACTACATCATTGCGCCGGCCGAGGCCAGCTCGAACCTCAGCCGCTTCGACGGCGTGAAGTTCGGCCACCGCGCCGCACAGTACGGCGACCTGACCGACATGTACAAGAAGTCGCGCAGCGAAGGCTTCGGGCCCGAGGTGCTGCGCCGCATCATGATCGGCACCTACGTGCTGAGCCACGGCTACTACGACGCGTATTACCTGAAGGCGCAGCAGATCCGCCGCCTGATCGCGCAGGACTTCCAGCAGGCCTTCACCCAGTGCGACGTGATCGCCGGCCCCGTGGCACCCACCGTGGCCTGGAAGATCGGCGAGAAGAGCGACGACCCGGTCGCCAACTACCTGGCCGACATCTACACCCTGTCCACCTCGCTCGCCGGCCTGCCCGGCATGAGCGTGCCGGCCGGCTTCGGCGCGGCGAACATGCCGGTGGGGCTGCAACTGGTGGGCAACTATTTCAAGGAAGGCGAGCTGCTGCAAGCCACCGATGCATTCCAGCGCGCGACGGACTGGCACACCAAGACGCCGGAGGGCTTCTGAACATGAGCGACAAAAAGCAAGCTTCCCTGCTGGTGCAGGGCTACGAGGTCGTGATCGGCTTCGAAACCCACGCCCAGCTCGCGACCCAATCCAAGATCTTCAGCCGCGCGCCCACGGCGTTCGGCGCCGAGCCCAACACGCAGGCCTGCGCGGTGGACCTGGCTTTGCCGGGCACGCTGCCGGTGATGAACCGCGGTGCGGTGGAACACGCCATCCGCCTGGGCCTGGCGCTGGGTTCGCACATCGCCGAGCAGAGCGTGTTCGCGCGCAAGAACTACTTCTACCCCGACCTGCCCAAGGGCTACCAGATCAGCCAGTTCGAGATCCCGGTGGTGCAGGGCGGCGAGGTGAGCTTCTTTCTTGGCGCCACTTCGACAGGCTCAGGACCAGCGGAAAAACGCACCGTGCGCCTGGTGCGCGCGCACCTGGAAGAAGACGCCGGCAAGAGCCTGCACGAAGAATTCCACGGCATGAGCGGCATCGACCTGAACCGTGCCGGCACGCCGCTGCTGGAGATCGTGACCGAGCCCGACATGCGATCCAGCGCCGAGGCCGTGGCCTACGCGAAAGAGCTGCACAAGATCGTGACCTGGATCGGCATCTGCGACGGCAACATGCAGGAAGGTTCGTTCCGCTGCGACGCCAACGTCTCGGTGCGCAAGCCCGGTGCGCCGCTGGGCACGCGCCGTGAGATCAAGAACCTGAACAGCTTCAAGTTCATGCAGCAGGCGATCGACTACGAGATCCGCTGGCAGATCGAGCAGATCGAGGACGGCCATGCGATCCAGCAGGCCACCGTGCTGTTTGATCCGGACACCGGCGAGACGCGTGCGATGCGCACCAAGGAAGACGCGGCCGACTACCGCTATTTCCCCGACCCCGACCTGCCGCCGCTGGTGATCGCGCGCGACTGGGTGGAGCAGGTGAAGGCCGGCATGCCCGAGCTGCCGCGCGCCATGGCCGAACGCCTGGTGGCCGAATACGGCCTGCCCGAGTACGACGCCACCACGCTGACGCAGAGCCCGGCCATGGCTGCCTACTTCGAGACCGCGGCCAAGGCCTGTGGTCAGGCCAAGCTGGTGAGCAACTGGATCATGGGCGAGGTCTCGCGCCGGCTCAACGCCGAAGAGCGCGACATGGCCGAGGTGCCGGTGAACGCCGAGCAGCTGGCCGCGCTGATCGGCCGCATCGCCGACGGCACGGTGTCGAACAACGCTGCCAAGCAGGTGATGGACGCGCTGTGGAGCGGCGAGGGCAGCGACATCGACGCTGTCATCGAAGCCAAAGGCCTCAAGCAGATGAACGATTCCGGCGCGCTGGAAAAGATCATCGACGAGGTGATGGCGGCCAACGCCGACAACGTGGCCCAGTTCCGCGCCGGCAAGGACAAGGCGTTCAACGCGCTGGTCGGGCAGGTCATGAAAGCCAGCAAGGGCAAGGCCAATCCGCAGCAGGTCAACGACCTGCTGCGCCAGAAGCTGCAATAAGCGAGCCAGCGGCGCTGGCGCGCGCTGCGTCAGCGCTGCGGCACCGCGGCGTTGCTGGCCGCGGCGTTGCCGCCCCAGAGCTGGCGCAGTTTGGCCAGCTCTTCGTCGAAGCGCGCGTTGATGCGCTTCTTCTCCTGGGCCTGTTCTTCCAGGAAACGTTTCTGCACCTGCATCTGCTGCGTGTTGTCTTCGATCTTGCGCTGCAGCACAAGGGGCGCCTTGCTCGGATCGCTCTGGTAGAACTCCAGCTCGGCGCGGATGTCTTTGCGCTGTTGTTCCAGCGCCTGTTCGCGCTTGTTCACCGCGTCCACGACCTCGTCGATCTGGGCCAGCGCCTCGGCGCGCGCCTTGTCGTGCAGGGCCTGGTTGGGATAGCGGATCACCAGGGCGCGGTCGCGGCGTCTTTCTTCGGCCACGCGCGCGCGCTGTTCGTCTTCGGCCTTGCGTTGGGCCGCCATCTGGGCCCGTTCTTCGGCGGTGTAGCTCGGTGGCAGCACGCGCCGCACCAGGCCGGTGCTGTCCAGTTCACGCTGTTCGCGGTCCAGGCACTCGACGATGGGGCGGTCCGAGGTGATGCGCCGGCCCTTGCCGTCGACACAGGTGTAGATCTCGCTGGGCCGGGTCTGTTGCGCCAGGGCTCCCACCGACACCACCACGCCGGCCAGCATGGGCAGACCGGTCTGGATCAGGCGTCGGCAATGAAAAGGGGAGCCGGGTAGGGAAAGCACGTCGTCCTCAAGCCACACCGTAGCGCTGGCGGTAGGCCAGCACGCGCTCGTGATGAGCCCCAAGCCCCCCACCGGTGTGTGTGGCCAGATACTGCAGCAAATCGGCCAGCCTCGCAATGGCGCAGACCTGCAGGCCGAGCTGCTGTTGCACGTATTGCACCGCACTGTGGTCCACGTCACGCACGGTGCCGTCCGGGCCGGCTTCGGTGGCTTTTTCCTGGCGGTCTAGCGCGATCACCACCGCGTGGGGCGTGGCCCCGGCCGCCTGGATCAGCGCGATCGACTCGCGCGCGGCGGTGCCGGCGCTCATCACGTCGTCCACGATCAGCACCCGGCCCCGAAGCGGCGCGCCCACCAGCGAACCCCCTTCGCCGTGGTCTTTCGCTTCCTTGCGGTTGTAAGCGAAGGGCACGTTGCGCCCGAGCCGCGCGAGCTCGATGGCGACCGCCGCGCCCAGCGGAATGCCCTTGTAGGCCGGGCCGAAAATCATGTCGAATTCGATGCCGCTGTCGAGCAGGGCTTTTGCATAGAATTGCGCGAGCCGACCGAGCTTGGCGCCGTCGTCGAACAGGCCGGCGTTGAAGAAGTAGGGCGAGAGCCGCCCGGCCTTGGTCTTGAACTCGCCAAAGCGCAACACACCCGAGTCCACGCAGAACTGCACGAAGTCCTGCGCCAACGCGCTGCTTTCGACACCGGCCGCCGCCGGGCCCGTTTCCAACACCATGGGGAATTCCTTGTTCAAACTGACCAGCCTCAACCTCAACGGCATCCGCTCCGCCAGCACCAAGGGGCTGGAGGCCTGGCTCGCCGGGCACTCGCCCGATTGTATTTGTGTGCAGGAAGTCAAGGCCCAGGCGCCCGATGTGAGCGGGCGCTTCGAAGCGATCGCGGGCCTCAAGGGGCATTTCCATTTCGCCGAAAAAAAGGGCTACTCCGGCGTGGCGGTGTACACCCGCCACGAACCGAGCGACGTGGTGATCGGGTTCGATCGCGGCGAGTTCGACGCTGAGGGCCGCTATATGGAGCTGCGCTTCGACACCCCCCGTGCCAAGCGTTCCATCATCAGCGTGTACTTTCCCAGCGGCTCCTCCGGCCCGGAGCGGCAGGAAGCCAAATACCGCTTTCTGGACCTGATCTACCCGCACCTGATGGCGCTCAAGGGGCAGCGCGACTTCATCGTCTGCAGCGACGTGAATATCGCCCACCAGAACGCCGACCTCAAGAACTGGCGCAGCAACCAGAAGAACAGCGGCTTCCTGCCCGAAGAGCGCGCCTGGATGACCCGGCTGCTGAACGACGGCGGCATCGTCGACGTGTACCGCCGCCTGCAGCCCGACACCACCGACACCTGCTACACATGGTGGAGCAACCGGGGCCAGGCCTACGCCAACAATGTGGGGTGGCGGCTGGACTACCACCTCGCCACCCCGGCGCTGGCGGCGCTGGCACGCTCGGAGGCGATCTACAAGGGCGAGAAGTTCAGCGACCACGCCCCCATCACCATCGAGTACGACCTCGACCTGTGAGGAGGGGTGGCGGATGCCCGTCCCCACCTCCAAGTGTGACCCGGACGCATGAAGTGGCCCAGCCCAGGACACCGCCGGGCCGGCTTTGCCGGACGGCTGGTGTCGCCCCCTTGAGGGGGTCGCGCGCAGCGCGGCGGGGGTGTTCCTCTACACCAGCGCCGACTCCGGCAGCAGCTTGGCCAGCCGTTCGCTGATGGCGTCGGCCCGCTCGGTCCCAGCCATTCGCTCGATGTCGAGCAGCATGCGCCGGCTGACCGCCAGCATGGTGTCCACGTCTTTCGCTTCCCGCAGCGCATCGCGGTGGCGCAGCGCCAGCTGAGGGTCGCGTGGGGCGAACATACGCTCGCTCAGGTCGAACAGGAACATGCGGGCGCTGGCCATGGAGCGTGGCCCGGAAAAGCTGTCGGCGGAGACCTTGCGTTCGGGCGGCGCGGCGCTCGCCGTCGTGCGCACCTCGGTGATATAGCCCTGGGCCAGCAGCTGCGCCACGATGGCGCGGCCCAGCCCGCCAAACAGCTGGTGCAGTTCGCTGGTGGGGCGCTGGCCATCGGTCATCAGCAGCACGGCGCGTTCGCGCTGGCCCAGCGTGCGTGCGCCGGGCTGCACTTCAGCCCGGCCTTTGTCGGTTTTGTTCAGCATGGCCATCCTCAGCGTTTCCAGGGACAGCTTGCATGATCGGGCGCTTGTGTGACGCCACGATGAAACTGAAACGACGGCCGGTCTGGCGCCCGCCTCAGCCTTGGTCCGCCGCCAGCACCGCGTCCACCAGCGCCTGCGCTTCCGCCAGCAGGCGCTGCAGGTGTTGCGGGCCGGCGAAACTTTCGGCGCAGAGGCGGTAGATGTCTTCGGTGCCGGACGGGCGGGCCACGAACCAGCCGCTGGCGGTGTTGACCTTGAGGCCGCCGATGGCCGCGCGGTTGCCCGGGGCGTGGGTGGTGATGCGCTCGATGCGTTCGCCCGCGAGCATCTGGACTTTCACATCGTGCGCCGACAGGCCGGCCAGCCGGGCCTTCTGCGCGGCCGTGGCCGGCACCTGCAAGCGCTCGCTCAGGGGTTGTCCCAGCTCGTTGGCCAGCGCGGGGTAGCGGGCGCCCGGGTCCTGCCCGGTGCGTGCGGTGATCTCGGCGGCGAGCAGGGCGGCGGTGATGCCGTCCTTGTCGGTGGTCCACACGCTGCCGTCGCCGCGCAGGAAGCTCGCGCCCCCGCTGTCTTCCCCGGCAAAGCCCAGCGTGCCCTCCAGCAGGCCCGGCGCGTACCACTTGAACCCCACCGGCACCTCGTAGAGCGGGCGGTGCAGCCGGGCGGCCAGGCGGTCGATCAGCTGGGTGCTGACGATGGTCTTGCCGATGCCGGTGTGCTGGCCCCAGCGCGGGCGCAGCCGGAACAGGTAGTCGATCGCCACCGGCTGGTAGTGGCTGGCCGGCAGCAGACCCGAGCCGGGCGTGACGATGCCGTGGCGGTCGTGGTCGGCGTCGCAGGCGAAGGCGATGTCGAAGCGCTGGCGCATGTCGATGAGGCGGCGCAGGGTCCAGGGCGACGAGGGGTCCATGCGGATGCGGCCGTCCGCGTCGAGCGGCACGAAGCCGAAGGTGGGGTCCACCGCGTCGCTGATCACGTGCAGGTCGAGGTCGTGGCGCTCGGCGATGGCGGCCCAGTAGTGCACGCCCGCGCCGCCCAGCGGGTCCACCCCGATGCGGACCCGGGCCTCGCGGATGGCCTCCATGTCGATCACGCTGGCCAGGCCGTTGACGTAGGCGTGCAGGAAGTCGTGGCGGTGGGTGGTGGGCGCGCGCAGCGCCTGGGCGTGGCTCATGCGGTGCACGCCACCGAGCTCGCGTTCGAGCAGGCGGTTGGCCGTGTCTTCGATGCGCGCCGTGATCGCCGGCCCGGCCGGGCCGCCGTGGGGCGGGTTGTACTTCAGCCCGCCATGGCGCGGCGAGTTGTGCGATGGCGTGATGACGATGCCGTCGGCCAGGGCTTCGCCCGGCGGGCCCTGGCGCTGGCGGTTGTGCGCCAGGATCGCGTGCGACACGGCGGGCGTGGGGGTGGGCTCGTCGTGCGTGGCCAGCAGGGTGTGCACCCCGTTGCCCGCCAGCACCTCCAGCGCGCTGGCGCAGGCCGGCGCCGACAGGGCGTGGGTATCGATGCCCAGGTACAGCGGCCCGGTGACGCCGTGGGCCCGGCGCTCCTGGCAGATGGCCTGCGTGATGGCCAGCACGTGCCATTCGTTGAAGCTGCCGTCCAGCGCCGAACCACGGTGCCCCGAGGTGCCGAAGACCACGCGCTGCGCGGGCTCCGAGGGGTGTGGCCGCAGGTCGAAGTAGGCCGCGGTGAGCGCGGCCACGTCGATCAGCGTGTCGACGCCAGCGAGCTGCCCCGCCAGGGGGTTGAGCCGTGCGGACATGTTCAGCCCCGCCGCGCCGCTTTCGCGGCCGGCGTGCGCGGCCCGCGCCGCGGGGTGGGGCGCGGGGTGGTCCGGTGTGGGGTGGTCCGGTGTGGGGTGGTGGATGTCATGGCGGAAAGATGGGTGCAAGCGTGGTTCGCGGGGCGAAAAACGTCTGTGCGATGACGCACAGTCGTGCGCTGCCCGACGCGCCAAGATGGGATGCTGCCCGGGATTCCCCCCAAGGTTGCCCCCATTCATCCAGGAGCATGGCCAGTGGACTCAAGCCAACAACGGCGCAGGGGCCTTCCGTTGGCCCCGCAGCGCGCAGCGTGGAGGCTCACTCAGTGAGCGTCCTGCCGCCGTCGCGGTTCTTGCGCGTGTTGACCGTCAACATCCACAAGGGCTACAGCGCCTTCAACCGCCGCTCCGTGCTGCACGGCCTGCGCGAAGCGGTGCGCGCGGTGGGAAGCGACCTGGTGTTCCTGCAGGAGGTCGAAGGTGGCTCCAGGGCCGCGAGCACGCAGTACGAGTTCCTGGCCGACCAGATCTGGTCCGACCACGCCTACGGTCGCAACGCGGTGGCCGAGGGCCTGGACCACGGCAACGCGGTGCTCTCCCGCTTCCCGGTGCTGCACAGCGCCAACCACGACATGTCGCTGCCCGGCGTGGAGCCGCGCGGCCTGTTGCACTGCGTGCTGGCCATGCCCGACGGTCTGCCCGATCTGCAGGTGATGTGCGTGCACCTGGGGCTGAGGGAGTCGCACCGGCGCCACCAGCTGGCGCGCCTGTGTGAGACGGTGCGGCGCGAGGTGCCCGCCGACGCGCCGCTGCTCGTCGCTGGCGACTTCAACGACTGGCGCTCGCGCGCCGACGCCTGCCTGGGCCCCTGCGGCCTCACCGAGGTGTTCCGCCACAGCCTGGGGGCGCACGCGCGCAGCTTCCCGGCGGGCTGGCCGCTGCTGCGGCTCGACCGCATCTACGTGCGCGGCGTGGCCGCGGCCCGGCCGTTGCCGCTGCCGCTGCGGCCCTGGTCCCGGTTGTCCGACCACGCGCCGCTGGCCGCCGGCATCGATCTGCAGGAGGCGCCATGAACTCGCACTGGGTGCCCGGCAACCGCATCACGCTGCTGGAGAACGGCGAGGCCTACTTCCCGCGCGTGTTCGAGGCCATCGCCGCGGCCGAGCACGAGGTGCTGCTCGAAACCTTCATCCTGTTCGACGACAAGGTCGGGCGCGAACTGCAGCAGGCGCTGCTGCGCGCGGCCGGGCGCGGCGCCGTGGTGCATGTGCTGGTCGACGGCTGGGGTTCGCCCGACCTGCCGCCGTCGTTCACGCAGCCGCTGCTCGACGCGGGTGTGCGGCTGCGCAGCTTCGAGCCGGCCCGGATACTGCTGGGCAAGCGCATCAACATGCTGCGGCGCATGCACCACAAGCTGGTGGTGGTGGACGGCCGGCGGGCCTTTGTCGGCGGCATCAACTACGCGCTGGACCACCTGGCCGAGTTCGGGCCGCTGGCCAAACAGGACTACGCGGTCGAGGTCGAGGGCCCGCTGGTGGGTCAGATCCAGGCCTTCTGCCGCGCCAACCTCGACGCGCCACAGCCCGCGCGCCAGGTGTGGCTGCAGCGCTGGCGCGCGATCCGCACCTGGAGCGGCGCGCTGGACGACGACGGTGACGGCGACGGCGCGGTGGCCGCCTTCGTCACGCGCGACAACCGCGACCACCGCACCGACATCGAACGCCACTACCGTGCCGCGGTGCGCAGCGCGCATGATCGCGTGCTGATCGCCAACGCCTACTTCTTCCCCGGCTACCGGTTCCTGCGCGACCTGCGCCACGCGGCGTACCGCGGCGTGCGGGTCGACCTGATCCTGCAGGGCTGGCCCGACCAGCCCTGGGTGCAGAAGGCCTCGGCGCTGCTGTACGGCCACCTGATGCGCGCCGGGGTACACGTCTACGAATACTGCGAGCGGCCGCTGCACGCCAAGGTGGCGGTGGTCGATGGCCTGTGGGCCACCGTCGGATCGAGCAACCTCGACCCGACCAGCCTCAGCCTGAACCTGGAGGCCAACGTGGTGGTGCGCGACGGCGCCTTCGCCCGGCACCTGAGCCGGCGCCTCGAACACCTGATGCGGCACGGCTGCCAGCGCGTGCGGCTGCCCACGCCGGGACCGCTGCACTCGGCCTGGATCGCGCTGCGCAGCCTGGTGGTGTTCCACTTCCTGCGCCGCTACCCGAGCTGGGCGCGGCTCACGCCCGTGCGCGCGCCGCGGGTTGTTCCGCTGCGGACCGACTCGACATGAGGCCCTGGGTCCGCAGCGCCTGGTCGTGGTTCAAACGGGTGGCTCCGTGGGCGCTGGCCGTGCTGGTGCTCGTGCTGGTGGTGCGCCAGGCCCGCACGGTGGACTGGCCCGCGGTCGGGCAGGCGCTGCAGCAGATGCCGCCCGATCGGCTGGCGGCGGCGGCTGGCCTGGCGCTGCTCAGCCATGGCCTGTACGCCAGCTTCGACCTGATCGGGCGCCGGCTCAGCGGCCACCGGCTGTCGGCGCTGCGCACGCTCGGCACCGCCGCCATCAGCTACGCGTTCAACCTCAACGCCGGCTCGCTGGTGGGCGGCTTTGCCCTGCGGCTGCGGCTGTACACGCGCTGGGGTCTGTCGGTGGCGCAGGTGGCCCAGGTCATCGCGCACAGCATGGCGACCAACTGGCTGGGCTACCTGTGGGTGGGCGGTGCGGTGCTGCTGTGGGCGCCGCCCCGCCTGAGCGACGGCTGGGCGCTGCCGGACCCGGCCCTGCGCGCCGCCGGGCTGGCGATGCTGCTGGCAGCGCTGGCCTACCCGGTGCTGTGCCGCTTCGTGCGCCCGCGCCGGCTGGTCTGGCGCGGCCAGTCGCTGACGTTGGCCAGCGCCCCCCTGGCGGTGTGGCAGTTGGTGGCGGGCGGCGCGAGCTGGCTGCTGATCGGCGCCACCGTCTGGAGCCTGTTCGGCGGCCGCATCGACTACCCCACCGTGCTCGGGGCCCTGCTGCTGGCGGCGCTGGCCGGCGTGTTGACGCACGTGCCGGCGGGCCTGGGCGTGCTGGAGGCGGTGTTCGTGGCCACGCTCGGTGGCCGCCTGCCGGTGGCCGAAGTGCTGGCCACGGTGCTGGCCTACCGCGCCACCTACTACCTGTTGCCGCTGGCGCTGGCCCTGCCCGCCTATGCGCTCAGTGAGGCGGCCGCGCGGCACCGCAACGGCGCGGCCGAGGCGCCGGCCCAACGATAATCCGGGCCACCCTCCGCCGGCCCAAGCCCATGTTGAAGTACCTCACCGTTCCCGTCACCGCGTTCGCGCAAAACTGCTCCATCGTCTGGTGCGACGTGACCCTGGACGCCGCCGTCATCGACCCCGGTGGCGACCTGGACCGCATCGAAGCCGAAGCCCGGCGCCTGGGCGTCACGCTCAAGGCGATCTGGCTCACCCACGCCCACATCGACCACGCTGGCGGCACGGCCGAACTGGCCCGGCGCCTGGCGCTGCCCGTCATCGGCCCGCACCCAGGCGACCAGTTCTGGATCGACGGCCTGCCGCAACAAAGCCAGATGTTTGGCTTCCCGCCCGCCGGCCCCTTCACGCCCACGCGCTGGCTCGCTGACGGCGACACGGTGCAGATCGGCAACAGCAGCCTCGACGTGCGCCACTGCCCGGGCCACACGCCGGGGCACGTGGTGTTTCATTCGCCCGAGGCCAAGCGCGCGTTCGTCGGCGACGTGCTGTTCGCCGGCAGCATCGGACGCACCGACTTCCCGCAGGGCAACCACGCCCAGCTGATCAGCAGCATCCAGCAGCGCCTCTGGCCCATGGGCGACGACACCGTGTTCATCCCCGGGCACGGCCCCGAAAGCACGTTCGGCGAAGAGCGGCGGTTCAACCCCTACGTGCGCTGAATGGAATCACCCCCGCCGCGCTGCGCGCGACCCCCTCGGGGGGCAGTGACCCGCGCAGCGGCGGAGCTCTTTACCCTTACCCCTTGCGCGCCTGCTCGTACAGCCCCTGCACCTTGGGCACATTCGCCTCCAGGTCGCGGATGCGGTGCGGGCCGGTGGGGTGGGTCGAGAGAAAGCCGATGCCCGGGCCCCCCGTTTTGGCGGCCATCTTCTGCCACAGGCTCACGCTGGCCCGGGGCTGGTAGGCGCCGCGCGCCGCGAGTTCCAGGCCCACCAGATCGGCCTCGGACTCGTCCTCGCGGCTGAACCGCAGCGTGAGCAACTGCGAGCCCAGCCCGGCGGCCACGTTGCCCAGATCGCCCAGCCCCAGCAGCTGGGCGCCCAGCCGCAGGCCGATGTCGGTGGCGCTGCTCTTGGCCAGGCGTTCGCGCGCGTGTTCGCGCAGCGCATGGGCCATCTCGTGGCCCATGATCATGGCGGTCTCATCGTCGCTGAGCGCCAGTTGGTCCAGGATGCCGGTGTAGAAGCCGATCTTGCCGCCGGGCATGCAAAAGGCGTTGATCTCCGGGCTCTGGATCAGGTTGACCTGCCATTTCCATTCGCGTGCGCGCGGGTTCCAGGCCGCGGCGTGCGGAATGATGCGCCGCGCGATGGCGTGCAGCCGTTTGACCTGCGGATGGCCGGCGGGCAGCAGCACCTGTTTGCCCTGGGCCTCGCGCATCATCTGCACGTACTGCTGCGTGGCCGCGCCTTCGATCTCATCGGCCGGCACCAGCTTGCGCAGTGAAGACGGTTTGCCCACATCGACCTGCGCCGCCGCGGGCAGGGTGGTGCTGGCCGCGGAGGCCGCGGCGGCCAGGACAAAGGCGCGCCGGGACGACCAGACGTGGCCGGGGCGCGGCGCGGACGCGGAGGGCTGGGGGGACTTGAGATCGCAGAGAAGACACATGCCGCAATGATAGGGGGACGGTCGGCGCATGGGCACAATGGGGGCATGGCCCTACCCACTCCCAGCGCTGTCGCGAACGCTTCCACCCACGCCCCTGACGCCGGTCAGGGGGGACCGCCTTCTCGCCCGCCGTGGCGCGACACCTTGCGCTCCTTGTGGGACCGGCGCGTGCTGACCATGCTGTTCCTGGGCTTTGCCGCCGGCCTGCCAATCCTGCTGATTTTTTCCTCGCTCTCGCTGTGGCTGGTGGAGGCCGGGGTGGAGCGCGCGGCGGTCACATTCTTCAGCTGGGCGGCGCTGGGCTATTCGTTCAAGTTCATCTGGGCGCCGCTGGTGGACCGCATGCCGCTGCCGCTGCTCACGCGCTGGCTGGGCCGGCGCCGTGCCTACCTGTTGCTCGCGCAACTGGGCGTGGTTGCGGCCATCGTCGGCATGGCCAGCACGGATCCGGCCAGCGGCCCCACCAGTCTGACCGCCATGGCGCTGTTTGCGGTGCTGCTGGGTTTCATGTCGGCCACGCAGGACATCGTGATCGACGCCTACCGCATCGAGATCGCCCCACCCGAGGTGCAGGGCGTGCTCTCTTCGGCCTACATCGCGGGCTACCGGATTGGCATGATCGTGGCGGGTGCGGGCGCGCTGTTTCTGGCCGAGCACTGGGGCTCGGCGCGTGAGGCCTATGTGTACGCGGCCTGGCAGCAGGCCTATCTGGTGATGGCCCTGGCCATGGGCGTGGGCGTGCTGACCACGCTGCTGATCCGCGAGCCTGTGGTGGCCGAGCGCGAACCCCAGCCTTCGGGTGCGCACGCGCGTCTGCTGGCGGTGTTTCTCTGCGCGGTGCTGGGCTTTGTGGGGGTGTTCTGGTCCTGGGGACAATGGCTGTCGCCGGCCGAGCCCGGCCCCTTGTTGGGCCTGCTGGTGGAGGCGTTGCGCATGGGCGCCGCGCTGGCGGCGGCTTTTGGGGTGGGCGCCTTGCTGGTGCAGGCGGGCCTGGCCAGCCGGGAGCAGGCGCGCGAGACCTGGGTGTTGCCGGTGCTGGACTTCTTTCGCCGCTACGGCGCGCACACCGCCTGGCTGCTGCTGGCGCTGATCGGGCTGTACCGCATTTCGGACATCGTGCTGGGTGTGATCTCCAACGTGTTCTACCAGGACATGGGATTTTCCAAGACCGAGATCGCCTACGCGGTCAAGACCTTTGGGGTGGTGGTGGCCATCGCAGGCGGTTTTGTGGGGGGCTTGCTGACCACGCGCATTGGCGTGATGCGCTCGCTGTTCTGGGGCGCGGTGTTGGCCGCGCTGACCAACCTGGGCTTCGTGGCGTTGGCGTTTGCCGGGCACGACGTGCACCTGATGTACGCCGTGGTCGCCGCCGACAACCTGGCCGCCGGTTTCGCCAGTGCCGCGTTCGTGGCCTTCCTCTCCAGTTTGACCAGTGTGTCCTTCACCGCCGTGCAGTACGCCATCTTCAGCTCGCTCATGACGCTGCTGCCCAAGACGCTGGGCGGCTATTCGGGCGGCATGGTGGACGCGCTGGGTTACCCCGGGTTCTTCATGCTGACCAGCTTGATGGGCCTGCCTGTTCTGGTGCTGGTGCTGATGGCCAAGCGCCTGTTGCCGGTCGGTCGCTGATCTGGCTGGCCACGCGGCTGGTGCCTGCGCAGGCCAAGACCTGAAACCGGGCCGTGGGCTGGTGGTTCAGTCCGGGTGCAGGGTGTCGAGCACGGCCCTGAGCGCCGGCTTCTGCACCTTGCCCAGGGCGGTTTTGGGCAGGGCGTTCATCCGGTGCCAGCGGCGCGGCCATTTGTAGCGCGCCAGCCGCCCGTCCAGAAAGTCCAGCAGGGGCTGTGTCCAGCCGTCGCCGCTGGGGGCGCCCTCGCGCAGCACCAGCACGGCCGCGGCCACCTCGCCCCAGCGCGCGTCCGGCTGGCCGACCACCGCGCACTCGGCCACCAGCGGGTGCTGCACCAGCAGGTTCTCGATCTCGGCCGGGTAGATGTTTTCGCCGCCGGAAATGATCATGTCCTTGGCACGGTCCACCACGGTGTAGCTGCCATCGGGCGCCTGCCGTGCCAGGTCGCCGGTGTGGAAAAAGGCCTCGTCGTCGCAGGCGGGCCAGCGCGGCCAGTAGTGGCGCACCACGTTGGGCGCGCGTATCCAGAGTTCGCCCACCTCGCCCTGGGGCACCGCTTGCCCCCGTGTATCGCGCAACTCGACGCCGACCCCGGGCGCGGGCCAGCCGCACGAACCCAGGTGGCTGCGCGCGCAGTCGGGCGGCAGGGCGATGGAAAACGGCCCGGTTTCGGTGCTGCCGTACACATTGCACACCGGCACGCCGCGCGCGTGGAAGGCCTGCAGCGGCCCGGGCGGCAGCAGGCTGGAGCCGGCCCAGACCGCGCGCAGGCTGGACAGATCGGTGCCGGCCCAACGCGGGTGCGCGGTCAGCGCCTGCAACGTGGCGGGCACCTGCAGCGTGAGCGTGGGGCGGTCGGTCTCGATGCAGGTGAGCATGGCGTCGGCGTCAAAGCGCGTGAACAGCAGCACCTGCGCGCCGACCGACAGCGCCGGAAGGGTCTGGATGCACAGCCCGCCGACATGGAACAGCGGCAGCGCCGTGGCCACCACGTCGCGTTCGCTCAGGCCCTGCACCTGGGCCGCGATGGCCATGTTGGCCAGCAGGTTGCCCTGGGTGTGGACCGCCCCCTTGGGCTGGCCGGTGGTGCCCGAGGTGTAGACCAGCAGCAGCGGTCGCTGCAGCGGGTCGTCGGTGAGGGGTGGCGGCGCTTCGCTGGCGGGCGCCGCACCCGGTGTCGGCGAGGAGGGTGCCAGCGCGTGCACGGGCCACAGCGCCGGCGCCGGGCTGGCGCGCCGCACCAGGTCTTGCGCGGCGGTGGCCAGGGTGTCGTCGTGCACCAGCAGCGTGGGCGTGCAGTCGAGCAGCACCGACGCCCATTCGGCGGGCGAGAGCCGGTGGTTCAGCGGCACCAGCAGCGCGCCCAGCCGTGCCAGGGCGAACAGCAGCACGATCTGCGCCGGGTGGTTCAGGCCCAGCCAGGCGACGCGTTCGCCGGGTTGAAGCCCCTGGCGGCGCAGCCATTGCGCGACGCCATCCACCCGCTGGCGCAGCGCCGCCGCGTCGAGCATGGCCCAGTCGGCACCGGTGCTGGCGGCGGCCGGGTCCCGCCAGCTCAGCAGCGGCTGCGCGGGCCGTTGCGTGGCCAGCCGGTCCAGCAGGGCATCGAACGAGCCGGCCGGCAGGGCAGGGGGTGTGACCGTGACCGGCCAGGGCGGAGGTGGCGACATTCACCTTACTTTACGCGAGCCACCCCACCCGGTTTACAGGGCTTGGGCACCATGGTGTGCTCTGGTGGACACCGCTACACTGAAAACCATGACATCTCCATTGCTGATGATTGAAGACGACGGCCGCCTCGCCCAGATGGTGGCGGAGTATCTTGGCCAGTCGGGTTTCGAGGTCACCCACGCCGCAGACGGTGAAAAGGGCCTGGAGCAGCTGCAGCTGGCGTTGCCCGAGCTGGTGATCCTGGATCTGATGATGCCGGGCATCGACGGGCTCGAAGTCTGCCGCCGCATCCGCGCCCTGCCGGGCAAGGCCGCGCGCGTGCCGGTGATCATGCTCACCGCCAAGGGCGACCCGATGGACCGCATCATCGGTCTGGAGATGGGGGCCGACGATTACCTGCCCAAACCTTTCGAACCGCGCGAGCTGCTCGCGCGCATCCGCGCCGTGTTGCGCCGCCGCTCGGAAAACGGCGGGGGCACCTCCACCACGCGCAGCACGCCGGTGCTGCGCTTCGGCTCGCTGGAGATCGACCGCGACGCCCGCTCGGTGCAGGTGGCGGGCGTGGCGTGTGAGCTGACCTCGTACCAGTTCGACCTGCTGGTGGCGCTGGCCGAGCGCGCCGGGCGCGTGCTCACCCGCGACCAGATCATGGAGGCCGTGCGCGGGCGCGAGCTCGAAGCCTTTGACCGCTCCATCGACGTGCACATCGGCCGCATCCGCAACGCCATCGAAGCCGACAGCAAAGACCCCAAGCGCATCCTCACGGTGCGTGGCGTGGGCTATGTGTTCGCGAAGCTGCAGGAATGAAACGCCTGCTTGGGCAGCGCCTGTACCTGCGCATCTGGCTGGCCGTGGTGGCTGCGGTGGCGGTGTTGACCCTGGTGGTCGGCTGGCTGTGGCAGATGGCGCTCGACCGCGACCGGCAGGAGCGCGACGCCCGCATGGCGCGCGAGATCGTGCTGCGCAACAGCGCGGGCGAGGTGGTGGGCCAGTCGCCGGCCAAGGCCGTGCGTGTGCCCGGCCAGGGGCTGGAATTCCAGGTCACCATGAAGGACGGGCAGACCCTGTACGTCCAGCTGCCACGCCCCAACCGGCCCGCCGGCAGTGTGGTGTCGTCGCGCCGCGCGCCCCTGGGGCTGGAAGCGCCGTTTGGTTTTGCCTGGCTGCTGGGCATGGTGGCGCTGGCCGTGGCCTTGGGCGCGTACCCGATCGTGCGCCGCCTGACCAAGCGGCTCGAAGCGCTGCAAAAGGGGGTTGAGCGCTGGGGCCAGGGGGACTTGTCCACGCGGCTGCCGGTGCATGGGCAGGACGAGGTGGCCTTCCTGGCCGCGCGCTTCAACGCCGCCGCCGAGCGCGTGCAGACCCTGCTGATGTCGCACAAGGCGCTGCTGGCCAATGCCTCGCACGAACTGCGCTCACCGCTGGCGCGCATCCGCATGGGGCTGGAGCTGTTGGGACGCGACAACGCCACCACCGGCCAGCGCGCCGAGATCGCGCGCAGCATCGAAGAACTCGACCAGCTTATCGACGAAATCCTGCTCGCCAGCCGGCTCGACGTGCGCGATGCCAACGACAGCTCGGTGCTGGGCCCCACGGAGGAGGTGGACCTGGTGGGCCTGGCGGCCGAAGAATGCGCCCGCACCGGCGCCGAGCTGGAGATCGCCGAGGGCGCCTCGCCCGTGCTGATCCAGGGCCATGCCCGCCTGTTGCGCCGCCTGCTGCGCAACCTGCTGGAGAACGCGCGGCGCTACGGCGTGCGCGCGGCGCAGCCGGGCGAGGCCGGCGACGCCGACGTGCACCTGCGCATCTTCGTGCGGACGGTGGAGCCGGCCCGGCGCTCGCGCGGCGCCATTCCCGCCGCCCCGGCCTCGCGCGCCGTGGTGTGGGTCGAGGACCATGGGCCGGGCGTGCCGCCCGAGTTGCGCGAGCGCATCTTCGAGCCGTTTTACCGCCTGCCCGGCGCCAGCGAACGCGAGGGCGGGGTCGGCCTCGGGCTGGCGCTGGTCAAGACCATTGCCGAGCGCCATGGCGGCAGCGTGCACTGCGAAGGCGGCGAAGGCGGCGGCGCCCGTTTCGTGGTCGAACTGCCGCTGTGAACGGCTTCGGTTCATGACATTTGTGATCTGGATCACAAACATTTCGGGTCATATTCACCTTCGAAATACCACAAATCCCCCAAACGGGGGATAGCGTAAAAGCAGGTGGCGGCGCACAATTTAAGTTGTTGCTGTCACAACATCACCAACAGACGGATCCGGCAAACAACACACGTCATGAAACACGTTTGAAACTGGTCTCCCAACGACGTCCTTCCAAGGACCTTCCAAAAGCCACCCTCGGGTGGCTTTTTTTTGTCCTGCCGTGCCGTCGCCCAAAAAAATGGGCCGACACGCGGTCGGCCCCATGCGGCTCACGCCAGCGCTTCGGGATCAGTGCCCGTGCGAAACCGTCTCGCCGGCCTTGAGCCGGTACACCGTGCCGCAGTAGGGGCAGCGCGCCTCGCCCGTTTTGGCCACGTCCAGGTACACCTTGGGGTGGGCGTTCCAGAGCTTCATGTCGGCCAGGGGGCTGGGGCAGAAGATGCCGCCTTGGTGGTTGAGGTCTTTGGCGGCCAGTTCGACCGATGCGTTTTTCATGTCAAACCTTCGCGAGCCAGTGGGCGTACTTGTCGTTGCGGCCGTTGACGATGTCAAAGAACGCGCTCTGGATCTTTTCGGTGATCGGGCCGCGGCTGCCGGCGCCCAGCTCGATGCGGTCGAGTTCGCGGATCGGGGTCACTTCTGCGGCGGTGCCGGTGAAGAAGGCCTCGTCGGCGATGTAGACCTCGTCGCGGGTGATGCGCTTTTGCACGATCTCCAGGCCCAGGTCCTTGGCGATGTGGAACACGGTGTTGCGGGTGATGCCGTTGAGCGCGCCGGCCGAGAGGTCGGGCGTGTAGATCACGCCGTTCTTGATCACGAAGATGTTCTCGCCCGCGCCTTCGGACACGAAGCCCGAGCTGTCCAGCAGCAGGGCCTCGTCGTAGCCCTCGTCGGTCACTTCCATGTTGGCCAGGATGGAGTTGGTGTAGTTGCTCACCGCCTTGGCCTGCGTCATGGTGATGTTGACGTGGTGGCGGGTGTAGCTGCTGGTCTT